>OBWH01000036.1_pt1 | contig 143395 bp, 120 predicted proteins | sample 1476391 | NCBI WGS metagenome assembly OBWH01 (sample SAMEA2580086, study PRJEB22360) | human gut metagenome | biome: human gut; feature: human-associated habitat; material: faeces | place: Denmark | collected 2008/2010
GCCGTTTTTTTCAGATGGTTCATCCCTTCCGGTCGAAAGACCGGAGGGGATGACTCGTTTTATACGGGGGGCGGAGGAAAGGGAGCGCCGGGCTGCCCTGTTTCTACTCTGACCCCGGGAGTAGGGAAAGTGGGTTATAAATAAAATACTATTTAAAATACGAATATTTACTGATAATTTGTATGTTATGAGGATTATTATTCGTATCTTTGTCGCCCGAATTATGTCTACTAACTTAAGATTCAGATGAAAATTAGTTAAGTAGTACATAACGTTTGGGCTTTTTTTGTACCTTTGCAACGATTAAAAAAGAGAAGCTTTGGGAAAGTTTGATAAATACAAAATTGATTTGAAAGGAATGCAAGCAGACTCATGCAAATATGAGTTTCTACTTGACAATCTTTTTTTCGCTCATATTGATGGCCCTGAAGTTCAGAAAGGTAAAGTCAATGTAGAGTTGACCGTTAAAAAGACCTCTCGTGCTTTTGAGTTGAGTTTCCAGACTGAAGGTATCGTATGGGTACCATGTGACCGTTGTCTGGATGAAATGGAACAACCGGTTACTTCTTCTGATAAGTTGATGGTAAAATTTGGCCATGAATATGCTGAGGAGGGAGATAACCTGATTGTGATCCCTGAAGAAGAGGGGGAGATCAATGTAGCTTGGTTTATGTATGAGTTTATAGCTTTGGCTATCCCGATGAAGCATGTACATGCCCCGGGCAAGTGTAATAAAGCTGTGACCAGTAAGCTGAATAAACACCTGAGAACAAGTGGTGATGACGATGCTGAAGAATCTTTTGGCGCTGGTGAGGATATCGTTGTGGAAGATGAAGCGGAGGAACAGATTGATCCGCGCTGGAATGAATTAAAAAAAATATTAGATAATAATTAAAGTTTAAAAGAAAATGGCACATCCTAAGAGAAGACAATCAAAAACAAGAACTGCAAAGAGAAGAACTCATGATAAAGCAGTAGCTCCTACATTGGCTATTTGCCCGAACTGCGGTGAATGGCATGTTTACCATACAGTATGCGGCGCTTGCGGATACTATAGAGGTAAGCTGGCAATTGAAAAAGAAGCTGCTGTATAATGCAGTCTGAATAAGCTTATACTTATCAAACAGCCAGAGGGCATTGCTCTCCGGCTGCTTTAAGTATTAGATGTATTGCTAAATTAAAACAGAATTGATGGAAAAAATAAATGCAGTAATCACAGGAGTCGGAGGATATGTACCTGATTATGTCTTGACAAATGACGAGATATCTAAGATGGTGGATACCAATGACGAGTGGATTATGACTCGTATTGGAGTAAAAGAAAGACGAATACTGAACGAAGAAGGATTAGGTACTTCGTACATGGCCCGTAAGGCAGCTAAACAGTTGATGAAAAAAACGGGTTCGAATCCTGATGATATTGATTTGGTTATCGTTGCAACTACTACTCCTGACTATCATTTCCCCTCAACAGCTTCTATTCTTTGTGATAAACTCGGACTAAAAAATGCTTTTGCTTTCGATCTGCAAGCCGCTTGTAGCGGATTCTTGTTTTTGATGGAAACAGCAGCCAATTTTATCCGTTCGGGACGATATAAAAAGATAATCATTGTTGGTGCAGATAAGATGTCATCAATGGTAGATTACACAGAGCGTGCAACATGTCCCATCTTTGGCGATGGAGCGGCAGCCTTTATGGTTGAACCGACTACAGAAGATCTGGGAATTATGGATGCTATCTTGAGAACTGATGGTAAGGGATTGCCTTTCCTCCACATGAAAGCGGGCGGTTCGGTTTGTCCTCCTTCCTATTTCACTGTTGACAATAAGATGCATTACATTCACCAAGAAGGTAGAACAGTATTTAAATATGCTGTTTCAAACATGTCTGATGTGAGTGCAGCTATAGCAGAAAAGAATGGTCTGACGAAAGATAACATCGACTGGATTGTTCCCCATCAAGCCAATATGCGCATCATCGAAGCGGTAGCTCATCGCATGGAAGTTCCGATGGAGAAGGTTCTGGTAGATATTCAGCATTACGGTAACACGAGTGCAGGTACTCTGCCTTTGTGTATCTGGGATTTTGAAGAGAAACTTAAGAAAGGCGATAACATCATTTTCACTGCGTTTGGTGCAGGGTTTACCTGGGGAGCCGTGTATGTGAAATGGGGTTACGACGGGAAAAAAGAATAGTGACGACAGTTGCTAATATAAATCACATAAAACGCATCCTATTTCGATTCGATGCGTTTTTTTGTCTCAATCAATAAATGGAAGACGATGCATAAAGCTGGTTTTGTAAATATAGTAGGAAATCCCAATGTGGGTAAATCGACACTGATGAATGTGTTGGTAGGCGAACGTATCTCGATTGCTACGTTTAAGGCGCAGACTACTCGTCACCGGATTATGGGTATCTATAATACGGATGATATGCAGATTGTTTTTTCGGATACTCCGGGAGTATTGAAACCTAATTATAAGTTACAGGAATCTATGCTGAACTTCTCTACTTCAGCATTGGCTGATGCAGATGTCTTGCTTTATGTGACAGACGTGATTGAAACTCCTGATAAGAATAACGAATTTATTCAGAAAGTACGTCAGCAGTCGGCGCCTATTTTGTTGTTGATTAATAAAATAGACCTGACTGATCAGGAAAAGCTTGTGAAACTGGTAGAAGAGTGGAAAGAGTTGCTTCCGCAAGCTGAAATTATTCCGATTTCGGCAGCTACGAAGTTTAATGTAGACTATGTGATGAAGCGGATCAAAGACCTCTTGCCTGATTCCCCTCCTTATTTTGATAAGGATCAATGGACTGATAAGCCGGCCCGTTTTTTTGTCAACGAGATAATCCGTGAAAAGATCTTGTTGTATTATGATAAGGAGATTCCCTATTCGGTAGAAGTAGTAGTGGAGGAATTTAAGGAAGATGCAAAGAAGATACATATTCATGCTGTGATTTATGTAGAACGTGATTCTCAGAAAGGCATTATTATTGGAAAACAGGGTAAGGCCCTGAAGAAGGTGGCTACTGAGGCGCGACGCGATCTGGAACGTTTTTTTGGAAAAACTGTTTTCCTGGAAACGTATGTGAAAGTAGACAAAGATTGGCGCAGTTCAGATAAGGAGTTGCGGAATTTTGGCTATCAGTTAGATTAAAAAAAGAAAATTCATACGACTGTGATAGTCGCAAAAATAAAGTGTGTAAACTATGGGAAATTTAGTTGCAATCGTAGGACGACCCAATGTGGGCAAGTCTACCTTATTTAATCGTTTGACGAAGACCCGTCAGGCAATTGTGAACGATGAAGCGGGTACTACCCGTGATAGGCAGTATGGTAAATCCGAATGGTTAGGACGGGAGTTTTCTGTTGTTGATACCGGTGGATGGGTGGTGAACTCTGACGATATATTCGAAGAGGAAATACGCAAGCAGGTATTGATGGCAGTGGACGAGGCGGACGTAATTCTGTTTGTAGTGGATGTGACAAACGGAGTGACAGATTTGGATATGCAGGTAGCCGCTATATTGCGTCGGGCCAAGAGTCCGGTTATTATGGTAGCCAATAAGACTGATAACCATGAGCTACGATACAATGCTCCTGAGTTTTATCGGTTAGGACTGGGCGATCCGTATTGTATTTCTGCGATTAGTGGTAGTGGTACGGGTGATCTGATGGATTTGATTGTTAGTAAATTCAAGAAAGAATCTGATGAGATTCTGGATGAAGATATCCCACGTTTTGCAGTGGTAGGACGTCCCAATGCCGGAAAGTCATCTATCGTGAATGCTTTTATCGGTGAAGAACGTAACATTGTTACGGAAATAGCCGGAACAACCCGTGACTCAATTTATACTCGTTACAATAAGTTCGGTTTCGATTTCTACTTGGTAGATACGGCCGGCATTCGTAAAAAGAATAAAGTGAACGAGGATCTGGAGTATTATTCTGTAGTTCGTTCCATTCGTGCTATCGAGGGAGCCGATGTATGTATTTTGATGGTGGATGCGACCCGTGGTATAGAAAGTCAAGACTTAAATATCTTTTCGTTGATTCAGAAAAACTCGAAAGGGTTGGTGGTAGTCGTCAACAAATGGGATCTTGTAGAAAACAAGACTGATAAAGTCATGAAGACTTTCGAAGAAGCCATTCGTTCACGTTTTGCTCCTTTTGTTGATTTTCCTATAGTATTTGCGTCGGCATTGACAAAGCAGAGAATCCTCAAAGTGCTTGAAGAAGCACGCAAGGTTTATGAGAATCGAATGATTAAAATCCCTACAGCCCGCTTGAATGAAGAGATGCTTCCGTTGATCGAGGCTTATCCGCCTCCTGCAACTAAGGGAAAATACATTAAAATTAAATATGTCACTCAGTTGCCTAATACGCAAGTACCTTCGTTTGTCTTTTTCGCCAATCTGCCGCAGTATGTGAAAGAGCCTTATAGAAGGTTCCTGGAAAACAAGATGCGTGAAAAGTGGGATTTGAGTGGAACTCCCATTAATATTTATATCAGACAGAAGTAAATTTTGTGTCGAATTTAATTGATATATGAATATAAGAGCCGGATGATGAAGAATCCGGCTTTCTTTTTGCCCGTAATAATTGAAATAATTGATTCTTTTTGTTTCTTATGTAATGCTTTTTATTTATATTTGTACAGAGCAAAAAGAAGCAAACCATAAATACAGACAAAGGCTACATGGAAGCGAAGGCAGAAATACTATTAGTTGACGATCATGCACTGGTTCTTGAAGGAATGCGGCGTATGTTGGAGTCGGTCCCTGATGTCAGAGTTGCCGATGCGGTGACTTCGGGGGCAAAAGCTGCCGAGCTGATTGGAGAGCGGGATTATGACATCTATGTGTTGGATGTGAATCTTCCTGATATATCAGGATTCGATCTGGTTGATATGATTCGTGAGATTAACGAGAGTGCGCGTATTATTATTAGTACTATGCATGAGGAAATCTGGATTATCAATCGTTTGATTCGCCAGAAAGTGAATGCTGTGATCCTTAAATCATCCGAAGCGGTAGAGTTTGAAAATGCCGTGAAAAGCGTGCTTGAAGGAAATCCCTATACTTGTCCGCGGTTTCAATCTATTCGTCAAAAGCTAAGTCTCAGTCCTGTACAAATTCACTCGAAAGATATCCCTACAAAGCGAGAGCTCGATGTACTGAAAGCTGTCGCGAGGGGATGTAATACGCACGAAGTGGCTGCCGAATTAAAAATCTCGGAGAATACTGTTGAGACATTTCGTAAGAGGCTGATTCAAAAGTTCTGTGCAAAGAATGCTATTGATATGGTAGTGAAAGCAATGTCAAAAGGATGGATAGAACTCGAATGATTCTATTTATTTTGATTTGTCACGGTTTTCGGTGATGTTTTGCTGCATTTTTTTTGCTATCTTTGAAGTGTAATTGGAATTATTCTCTTTTTAAGTTTTATTGAGAACTTTAGGACAGTCAATATGTCGTGATGATATATGTCGATTCTATTAACTGGTTTTTTTATAACAAAAAGTGGGCTCGTGAATTGTGATGATTCATGAGCCCTTCTATTTCAGTCTGATAGTGGATTATCCTTCGAGGTTTTGTATTTCTACATCCTTTACTTTACGCAGCAGGTCGGAGGCGAAAATGAAGTTATTCAACTGTTCGTTGGTGGATGTGAAAATGTCATCTTTTGTGCCCTCCCATTCTTTGGTTCCCTGATAAATGTAGATAATCTTTTCACCGATTCCCATTACCGAGTTCATGTCGTGGGTGTTGATGATGGTAGTCATGTTGTATTCCCGTGTGATGTCATGAATCAGGTCGTCTATCACTAAAGAAGTTTTAGGGTCGAGTCCGGAGTTCGGCTCATCGCAAAAGAGATACTGCGGGTTCAGTGCAATGGCCCGTGCAATGGCTACACGCTTCTGCATACCTCCACTGATTTCGCCGGGAAATTTATCTTTAGCTTCCGTGAGGTTGACACGGTCGAGGCAGAACATAGCCCGTTTGGTTTGTTCGCGCAAAGTGTCAGTGCCGAACATGTTGAGCGGAAACATAACATTATCCAAAACAGACATGGAGTCGAACAACGCCGCGCTTTGAAAAATCATTCCCATCTCGCGTCGCAGGTGTTTCTTTTCTTTTTTCCCCATGGCCAGGAAGTTGCGTCCGTCATAGAGCACTTCTCCTTTTTCCGGTGTCAGCAATCCGACGATACATTTCATCAGTACAGTCTTTCCCGAACCGCTCTGTCCGATAATCAGGCTGGTTTTTCCATTTTCGAAAGTGGCGTCGATATTATGCAATACCGTTTTGCCTTCGAATGATTTATAGAGTCCTTTTACTTCGATCATCCCATTAAAAGTTTAGTTAATACCAGGTCGGCAAACAAAATCAGTACGCTGCTGGAAACCACCGAATCGGTAGATGCCTTTCCCACTTCTATCGAACCGCCTTCTACGGTATAGCCGAAGAAAGAGGAGACGCTGGCAATGATAAAGGCAAAAAACAGGGATTTGATGATGCCGCACCACACAAACCATTCTACAAACATGTATTGAAGTCCGTACTCAAGGTCGGTAGCCGTCATGATGCCACCGAACCAGCAGGTTGCAAACGCTCCGATGATACCTGCAAAGATACTGAAAGTCACTAAAATAGGAATCATGGTGACCATTGCCGTAATTTTGGGTAATATCAGATAGTTGGCGGAGTTGACTCCCATGATTTCAAGTGCGTCAATCTGTTGCGTCACGCGCATGGTGCCCAGCTCGGAAGCTATGTTCGATCCTACTTTACCGGCCAGGATCAGACACATGATGGAGGAGGAGAATTCAAGCAGAAGAATCTCTCGGGTGACGTATCCCACCGTCCAGCGGGGCATCCATGGGCTTTCGATGTTTAATTTTATCTGGATGGTGATCACCGCTCCGATGAAGAATGAAATCAACAGCACGATGCCGATAGAGTTTACTCCCAGTTGCTCTATCTCTTTGATATATTGCCGGAAGAACATACGCATACGCTCGGGACGTGAAAAAGTCCGCCCCATAAGTATGATGTATCTGCCGACGGTTCTTAATGCTTTAATCATAACTCGTATATTTGTTTGCAAATGTACGTTTTTTCGGCTTATTTTTGCTACATTTGCCGCAAAATAACAAAGGATATGGAAGAAAGCAAGATGGTGCTTCGTACTGAAGACTTGGTGAAAAAGTACGGTAAGCGTACGGTGGTGAGCCATGTTTCCATCAATGTGAAGCAGGGCGAGATTGTTGGTTTGCTCGGGCCGAACGGTGCCGGGAAAACTACTTCGTTCTATATGACCGTAGGATTGATTACTCCGAATGAAGGCCGTATTTTCCTGGATGATCTTGAAATAACAAAATATCCTGTTTACAAACGTGCCCAGACCGGTATCGGATATTTGGCCCAGGAAGCTTCGGTTTTCCGGCAGATGACGGTGGAGGACAACATTGCCTCCGTGCTTGAAATGACTAATAAGCCTCTCGATTATCAGAAAGATAAGCTTGAGAGTCTGATAGCCGAGTTCCGTTTACAGAAAGTGCGTAAGAACAAGGGTACCCAGTTGTCCGGTGGTGAGCGTCGCCGTACGGAAATAGCACGTTGCCTGGCCATCGACCCTAAATTTATCATGCTCGATGAACCGTTTGCCGGTGTAGACCCGATTGCCGTAGAAGATATTCAGCAGATTGTCTGGAAATTGAAGGATAAGAATATAGGTATCCTGATAACGGACCATAATGTGCAGGAAACGTTGAGTATTACCGATCGCGCCTATCTGCTGTTCGAAGGAAAGATTCTGTTCCAAGGCACTCCCGAGGAGTTGGCAGAAAATAAAATTGTGCGTGAGAAATACCTGAGTAACAGTTTTGTGTTGCGTCGCAAGGACTTCCAGCTGAAAGATTAGCCAAGCGTTTCCGCTTTCCGTTCTGCCGGAGAATAGTCACCGGACATAGAATACATAAAAAAAACCTTTTACCGGCTCTTTGGGTAAAAGGTTTCTTTTTAATTTCGTTTTTCTGTCGTTACTCTCTTGGTCTGGCTTCTTTAACCACCATGGTACGACCTTCGTATTCAGCTCCGTTCAATTCGGCGATAGCCTTTGCACCGGCTGCATCGTCAGCGATTTCTACGAAACCGAAACCTTTTGATTTGCCTGTTTCGCGATCCATGATTACTTTGCAAGAAGTTACTGTTCCGTAGTCTTCCATAACTTGTTGCAGATCTGCTTCCTTAACACGGTAGCTAAGGTTTCCAACATAAATGTTCATAGTGAAAATGATAAAAAATGAAATAAATGAAATAAATGAAATAAAACTCTCCGGAAGATGATTTAATAATAAAAGGATTAAAGAAACAGAGAGTTTACAAAAGCGTCTTTGCGCCGGAAGTAAAAACCTTGTAATTGAAATCGAGAAACTAATCGATCATCTTTCCGCAGCAAAGAAACGCATAAAAACCGGAATTGCAATAACTTTTTCTCTTTTTTTGTATACGAAACCTATGAATTTTAGCGATTTGGAACGTTTTCGGGGTGAAAATAGAAAATATGGATTGTAAAGAAGATACGAACTTCCCGGCTTTATAGATAAGGTATCGGTGTTTGGATGGCATTTTGTCAAAATGATAATTGTTTCTTCTCATATTTGTTTATTTCGGAGGAGTATTCGTCGGGGCCGGAAAAAACGCATTTCAGGCGATTCCGGTATTATCTCTTTTCTTTCAGACAGATTGATTTCGAAGCATTCTGATAAGATGAATCCGCTCCATTGATTCATTTTGTGCTTCTTTGCGGTAGATGTCTGTTCTTAGGATATTCCGATGGTAAGGTCTTCCGGAGGGCAACCAGAGTGGAAAAGTTTTCCGAAGGCTTCGTTTCCCACAACAATAAGTGCGACCGGACAAAACATTCGGAGAAATTAGAAAAAGACGTAAGCGTTTTCCGAAAATGCTTACGTCTTTCGGGCAGAATGTACCCATCTTTTTCCTGGGAAGGAGCTTGTCTTTACCCGGAACGCGGGCTTTGTTCCATCAGAAACCTCTCTTTGGGGAGTCAAAGACAGCTTTTTCCTGATCCTTTTCTTCCCGTTGGTTCCAAATCAGGGAAAGGAGAGTCAGTGAAAACGGCGATTTGCCATCTTTTTGTCAGTATAAACCCCGATTGTCGTTATCATTGCTTATTTGCGAATCTCTACGGGGCGATCCATTCATATCCCGGCATCTCTCTAATGTACAGATGGATTGAGTTTCATCCGTTTGCCGACCTTTGCTCGGGAGACTTCTGTGGAATTTTCAATATTCGCGTTCTCCTTTTTTGGTTAATAAAAAGTAAAACCGGCTCCTTCGGAAACAGACCAATGGCTTTTCAGGCGTGTGTCTGGCTACTTCCGGCCGAAAATGGCGCTTCTCTGCAAATGAAATAATTCTGCAATGTTTTTTGAAATTTGAAAGATTAGCACTAATTTTGCACCCTCGTTTAAGTATAGAATAAAGTATAAATCAAATAAATAATTGTCAGAATGAACGTTTCATTACAAAACATTGACAAAGTAAGCGCATTGCTTACCGTGAAGCTTGAAAAAGCTGACTACCAGCCTCAGGTAGACAAATCGTTGAAGAACATCCGTCAGAAAGCTCAGGTTCCGGGATTCCGTCCGGGTATGGTTCCCATGAGCTTGGTGAAGAAGATGTATGGTAAGTCAGTTATTGCCGACGAGGTGAATAAATTGCTTTCTGAGAAAGTATACGCATACATCAAGGATAACAACATCAACATCCTTGGCGAACCGATGCCTAACGAAGAAAAGCAGCCGGATATCGATTTCGATACAATGGAAGAATTCGAATTCGTGTTCGATATCGCTTTGGCTCCGGAATTCAAAGCTGAGGTTAGCGACCAGGACAAGGTAGACTACTATACAATCGAGGTAACTGACGAGATGGTGGAAAACCAGATTAAGGCTTATACTCAACGTAACGGTAAATATGAAAAGGTAGATGCTTACGAAGAGAACGATATGCTGAAAGGTCTGTTGGCCGAACTCGATGAAGAAGGTAACACCAAGGAAGGCGGTATTCAGGTAGAAGGTGCTGTAATGATGCCTTCATACATGAAGAACGACGAGCAGAAGGCTATCTTTGCAAATGCAAAGGTAAATGACGTATTGGTGTTCAACCCGAACACTGCATACGAAGGCAATGCCGTTGAAATGGCATCACTGCTGAAAATCGATAAAGAAGCTGCTGCCGAAGTAAAAGGCAACTTCAGCTTCCAGGTAGAAGAGGTTACCCGTTTCGTAAACGGCGAACTGAACCAGGAGATTTTCGACCAGGTATTCGGCAAAGATGTTGTGAAGACTGAAGAAGAATTCCGTGCCAAAGTAAAAGAAAGCATCGCAGCTCAGTTTGTTGCCGACAGCGACTATAAATTCCTGATCGACGTTCGCAAGGTATTGACCGATAAAGTAGGCAAACTGGAATTCCCCGATGCACTGCTGAAGCGTGTCATGTTGGTGAACAACAAAGATAAAGGCGAAGAATTCGTAAACGAAAACTACGATAAGAGCATCGAAGAGCTGACATGGCACCTGATCAAGGAACAGTTGGTGAAAGAAAACGATATCAAGGTAGAGCAAGACGACGTGATCAACATGGCGAAAGAAGCTACAAAAGCTCAGTTTGCCCAATACGGTATGCTGACTATACCCGATGATATCCTCGAGAACTATGCAAAAGAGATGCTGAAAAAGAAAGAAAGCATCGACGGTCTGGTAAACCGCGTAGTAGAAACCAAATTGGCCGCTGCACTGAAAGGCAAGGTTACATTGGAGAACAAAACCGTTTCAATGGAAGAATTCAATAAGATGTTTGAATAAACTCTTCTTTTGAACAGGACATAAAGTCACAGAAACACAGAGTTTTTATAAAATTATAACTCTGTGTTTTTTTGTGTCTCTGTGTTCTTTTTTGTTTCTTTGCAGTTACATTATTAATAATAGAAAGGAACGTAACAATGGATGATTTTAGAAAATACGCAACCAAGCATTTAGGTATGAATGCAATGGTGCTGGACGATGTGATTAAATCGCAAGCCGGGTATTTGAATCCCTATATTTTGGAAGAAAGACAACTGAATGTCACTCAGCTCGACGTGTTCTCACGCCTGATGATGGACCGCATTATCTTCCTCGGTACACAGATTGACGATTATACAGCCAATACGCTGCAGGCACAGTTGCTATATCTTGACTCGGTAGATCCGGGTAAAGATATCTCTATCTATATCAATTCGCCGGGCGGATCGGTATATGCCGGACTGGGTATTTATGATACGATGCAGTTTATTTCGAGCGATGTGGCAACAATTTGTACCGGTATGGCGGCTTCTATGGCTTCTGTGCTGTTGGTGGCCGGTGCCAAAGGCAAACGCTCGGCGCTGCCTCACTCACGTGTGATGATTCATCAGCCGATGGGCGGTGCACAGGGTCAGGCTTCGGATATTGAGATCACGGCTCGCGAGATACAGAAATTAAAGAAAGAACTTTATACCATTATTGCCGATCATTCGGGTACCTCTTTTGATAAGGTTTGGGCCGATTCGGACCGTGACTACTGGATGACTGCCCAGGAAGCAAAAGAATATGGTATGATTGACGAAGTGTTGATTAAGAAATAAACATGGCTGAATCAAAGAATAATAAAAAAAGGTGTAGCTTTTGCGGTCGTTCGGAGAATGAAGTCGGATTCCTGATTACGGGAATGAACGGCTACATCTGCGACAGCTGTGCAACCCAGGCTTATGAGATCACTCAGGAAGCCATGGGAGCCGGCAAACAGAGCGCGGGAGCTACCCGACTCAACTTAAAGGAACTACCCAAACCGGTAGAAATAAAGAATTTCCTCGACCAATATGTGATTGGCCAGGACGATGCCAAACGCTTTCTTGCCGTATCGGTGTATAACCACTATAAACGCCTGTTGCAGAAAGACAGTGGCGATGATGTGGAAATCGAGAAGTCGAACATTATCATGGTGGGCAGCACCGGAACCGGTAAAACACTTTTGGCACGTACCATCGCCAAGCTGCTGCATGTTCCATTTACAATAGTGGATGCAACCGTACTGACAGAGGCAGGGTATGTAGGCGAAGATATCGAAAGCATTCTGACCCGTCTGCTTCAAGTGGCCGATTACAATGTACCCGAAGCAGAGCAGGGCATTGTCTTTATCGACGAAATAGACAAGATTGCCCGTAAAGGAGACAACCCTTCCATTACCCGCGATGTCAGCGGTGAAGGGGTGCAGCAGGGATTGCTCAAACTGCTTGAAGGTTCTGTGGTCAACGTTCCGCCTCAGGGAGGACGCAAGCACCCCGACCAGAAGATGATTCCCGTAAACACGAAAAACATCCTTTTCATTTGTGGTGGTGCATTCGATGGCATCGAGAAGAAGATCGCCCAGCGTCTCAACACCCATGTCGTAGGATACAATGCTTCCCGCAAGACGGCTACTATCGACAAAAACAACATGATGCAATATATCGCACCGCAAGATTTGAAGTCGTTCGGACTGATTCCGGAGATTATCGGCCGTCTGCCGGTGCTGACTTATCTGAATCCGCTCGACCGGAACGCGCTTCGTGCCATTCTGACCGAACCTAAGAATTCCATTATCAAGCAATACATCAAGTTGTTCGAGATGGACGGCGTCAAGCTGACCTTCCAGCCCGAAGTTTACGAGTATATCGTCGACAAGGCTGTGGAATATAAGCTGGGTGCCCGTGGATTGCGCTCTATTGTAGAGACCATAATGATGGATGTCATGTTCGAGATTCCTTCTGAAGACCAGAAAGAATATGAAGTGACATTGGATTATGCGAAGCATCAACTCGAAAAAGCAAATCTTGCGAGATTGCAAACTGCTTAAAATCAAAAGGTAAGGGCGATGATGGAGGCGGTTACCGTTTTTTCTTGAAAAATATTAGTCTGATTATGCTTGATATTTAAGAAGTTGTTTATAACTTTGTTAGAGCGCTTTCCAAGCAAAGCGAGTGTTTTAAGTTAAACCATGAACTGAATAAAACAACCTAGATTAAGATGGCAGGGAAGATTAATTTGACAGACCAACTGAAAAAGTATTTCGGATTTGATAATTTCAAGGGGAACCAGGAGCCGATCATCCAGAATTTGCTTGATGGTAATGATACCTTTGTGCTGATGCCTACCGGCGGTGGAAAATCTCTGTGCTATCAGTTGCCTTCTTTATTAATGGAAGGTACGGCCATTGTTATTTCTCCGTTGATTGCCCTGATGAAGAATCAGGTCGATGCGATGCGCAACTTCAGTGAAGAAGATGGTGTGGCTCATTTCATTAACTCTTCTTTGAATAAGGGTGCGATTGATCAGGTGCGGTCTGACATTCTTGCCGGAAAAACAAAATTGCTATACGTTGCTCCCGAATCGTTGACGAAGGAAGAAAACGTAGAATTTCTGCGGTCAGTAAAGATCTCGTTCTATGCTGTCGACGAAGCGCATTGTATTTCCGAATGGGGACACGACTTCCGCCCGGAATATCGCAGGATACGTCCGATTATTAATGAAATAGGAAAAGCGCCTCTTATTGCGTTGACCGCAACGGCCACGCCGAAGGTGCAGCACGATATTCAGAAGAACTTGGGAATGGTGGATGCACACGTCTTCAAGTCTTCGTTCAACCGTCCGAATCTGTATTACGAGGTACGTCCTAAAACTCAGAATGTAGATAAGGACATCATAAAGTTCATCAAGAACAATCCGGAAAAGTCGGGCATCATTTATTGCCTGAGCCGGAAGAAGGTAGAAGAGCTTGCTGAGATACTTCAAGCCAACGGGATTAACGCCCGTGCTTACCATGCAGGTATGGATTCGGCAACGCGAACGCAGAATCAGGATGATTTCCTGATGGAAAAGATCGACGTAATTGTAGCTACTATCGCATTTGGAATGGGGATTGATAAACCCGATGTGCGATACGTCATCCACTATGATATACCAAAGAGCCTGGAAGGGTATTACCAGGAAACGGGCCGCGCCGGCAGAGACGGCGGAGAAGGCCAGTGCATTACCTTTTATACAAACAAAGACTTGCAGAAACTCGAGAAGTTTATGCAAGGCAAACCTGTGGCAGAACAAGAAATTGGCAAGCAGCTTCTGTTGGAAACTGCTGCGTATGCTGAATCTTCCGTTTGTCGCCGTAAGACATTACTACATTACTTCGGCGAAGAGTACACGGAAGAAAATTGTGGAAATTGTGACAACTGTTTAAACCCTAAAAAACAAGTGGAGGCTCAAGAATTATTGTGTGCTGTGATCGAAACAATCATAGCGGTAAAAGAAAACTTTAAGGCAGATTATATTATTGATGTCCTGCAGGGACGCGAAACGTCCGAAGTTCAGGCGCACTTACATGAAGATCTGGAAGTGTTCGGGTCAGGAATGGGAGAAGAAGACAAAACCTGGAATGCCGTGATCCGTCAGGCACTGATAGCCGGTTATCTGAGCAAGGATGTCGAAAATTACGGATTACTGAAAGTGACCGATGCCGGAAAGAAATTCCTTAAACATCCTAAGTCGTTCAAGATAACCGAAGACAATGACTTTGAGGAAGTAGAAGAAGAAACACCGGCAAGAGGCGGAGGTTCCTGTGCGGTCGATCCGGTTCTCTATTCCATGCTGAAGGATCTCCGGAAGAAACTATCGAAAAAACTGGAAGTGCCTCCTTATGTGATTTTCCAGGATCCGTCTCTCGAAGCGATGGCTACCATCTATCCGGTGACGCTGGAGGAGCTTCAGAACATTCCCGGTGTAGGCGCCGGAAAAGCCAAACGTTACGGCGAAGAGTTCTGCAAGCTGATAAAGAGGCATTGTGAAGAAAACGAGATTGAACGTCCGGAAGATTTGCGGGTACGCACGGTGGCCAATAAATCGAAGATGAAAGTGGCCATCATTCAAGCCATCGACCGTAAAGTAGCCCTGGATGATATTGCGCTTTCCAAGGGTATTGAGTTCAGCGAATTGCTCGATGAAGTGGAGGCAATCGTTTATTCGGGTACTAAGTTGAATATTGATTACTTCCTGGATGAGATTATGGACGAAGACCACATGCTCGACATCTATGATTATTTCAAGGAGTCGACAACAGATAAGATTGACGATGCGCTCGACGAACTCGGTGACGAATTTACCGAAGAAGAAGTCCGTCTGGTTCGTATCAAGTTTATCTCCGAAATGGCTAATTAAAAAAAGCGAAAAAAATTGCGTGCACTTATGCAGTCTTGAATAAAAACTGTATATTTGCACGCAATAATTTTTAAACGCATAGCCCTATGTCATTTATTGCTGATAAGATTGTAATGGACGGATTGACTTATGATGATGTATTGTTGATCCCCGCTTATTCTGAAGTTTTACCGCGCACTGTCGATCTCTCGACAAAGTTTTCAAGAAACATTGAGTTAAAGATTCCGTTTGTAACTGCTGCCATGGATACGGTTACCGAAGCTAAGATGGCCATTGCCATTGCGCGTGAGGGAGGAATCGGTGTGATTCATAAGAATATGTCCATTAAAGAACAGGCTAAGCAAGTGGCTACCGTGAAACGTGCCGAGAACGGTATGATTTATGATCCTGTCACTATTAAGCAAGGATCTACCGTACGCGATGCCCTCGCATTGATGGCCGAATATAAAATCGGTGGTATTCCGGTAGTGGATGACAATAGATATTTAGTCGGTATTGTAACAAATCGTGACCTTCGTTTCGAGCGTAACATGGATAAGCGTATCGACGAGGTGATGACAAAAGAAAATCTGGTGACTACCAATCAGTCAACCGACCTGGAAGCGGCTTCACAGATTTTGCAGTACCATAAGATTGAGAAATTACCGGTAGTCGACAAAGAAGGAAAGTTGATCGGACTGGTGACTTACAAAGATATTACAAAGGCCAAGGATAAACCCATGGCTTGCAAAGACTCGAAAGGCCGCCTGCGTGTTGCTGCCGGTGTGGGTGTGACGGCTGATACATTCGACCGTATGCAGGCATTGGTAGATGCCGGCGCCGATGCCATCGTGATCGATACGGCCCACGGACATTCAAAGGGAGTGATCGACACGCTGCGCGAAGCTAAAAAGCGCTATCCCGACATTGATATCGTAGTTGGTAATATTGCTACGGGGGATGCAGCCAAAGCTTTGGTGGAAGCCGGAGCCGACGGTGTGAAGGTAGGTATCGGTCCGGGTTCCATTTGTACGACACGTGTTGTCGCCGGAGTGGGCGTACCTCAGCTCTCGGCTGTTTATGATGTTGCGAAAGCTTTGAAAGGAACGGGCATTCCTTTGATCGCCGATGGCGGACTCCGTTATTCGGGCGATGTGGTGAAAGCCCTGGCTGCCGGAGGATATAGCGTTATGATTGGTTCATTGGTTGCCGGAACAGAAGAAAGTCCGGGTGAAACGATTATTTTCAATGGCCGTAAGTTTAAGTCATACCGTGGTATGGGCTCGCTCGAAGCAATGGAAAATGGTTCAAAAGACCGTTATTTCCAGAGTGGCGAGATGGACGTAAAGAAACTGGTTCCTGAAGGAATTGCCGCCCGCGTGCCCTATAAAGGAACTTTGTATGAAGTGATTTACCAATTGACCGGTGGTCTGCGTGCCGGTATGGGATATTGTGGTGCTCCCGATATCGAGAAACTGCATGATGCCAAGTTTACCCGCATCACCAATGCCGGGGTTATGGAGAGCCATCCGCACGATGTGACGATTACGAGTGAGTCGCCTAATTACAGCCGTCCGGAGTAATAGATAGTAAAAAGACAAAAGGAATATTGGCAGATATTCTTTGAAAATATCGATTGAGCGGGTTGAACGGATCACCTTTGGAGGTGCTCCGTAACATCCGCTCATTTTTTTTGTTTTGATATGAACATCTGAATGTAGAATGATATGAAGAAGATTCTGGTTGGAACACTGACCTGTTTGTTTGGGGCGATTGCCGGCCATGCCCAGCAAGATCCGGTATTGATGCGGATTAATGGGCAGGATATTACCCGTTCGGAGTTTGAGCGTTTCTGCCACCGGAATAAACCTTCGGGAATAGCCGGGAAGGAGACTCTGAAACGCTGTGCCGATCTTTTTGTCGATATGAAGTTGAAGTTGTCTGCAGCGCAAAAAGCCGGATTGGATACTGTTTCTGATTTTCGTACAGAGATGGAGAATTATCATCGAGCCTTATCCAGGTCCTATCTTACCGATTCTGCTACCGATGAGGCCTACGCAAAGAAACTCTACGATCAGATGAAAACCCGCTCTGCTGCCGGCGAAGTTAAGGTTATGCGTATTTTCCGTTATCTTCCGCAGACTGCCTTACCCCATCATTTGCGGGAGGCACAGAACTTGATGGATTCACTCTATCATGTCTTGGAGGCCCATCCCGGTATTGACTTTAAGACTCTGGTAAACAAGTACTCGGATGATAAGAAAGAGTTTTGGATGGGTTGGTTGCAGACTTCGCAGGAGTTTGAAGAAGTAGCCTTCTCTTTAAAAGATGGAGAGTATTCAAAGCCGTTTTTTACACCCAAGGGTATACAGATTGTCAAGGTGACAGGCAGGCGGGAAATTCCTCCGTTCGAACAGATACGCGGAGAATTGATTCATAAACTCTCCCGTCGTCCGGGTACGGATAAAGAAATTGAGTTATGGGTGAACAAGCTGAAGAGTATCTGTCAATATACTCCGGACAAGGCCGGGATGAAAGAGTTGCTTGCCTCGGGCAGGACTTCCCGCACTCTTTTTACGCTGGACGGAAAAAGCTTTACCGGGAAAGACTTTGAACGGTTTGCCGATGCCCATCCCATGGGGATAAAACGACAATTGAATGCCTTTGTAGTGAAATCAATTCTTGATTACGAAAACAATCGCCTTGAACAGAAATATCCTGATTTCCGACTGGCCTTGCAACAGCGCCGTGACGATCTGCTTTTAGCCGCTATAACCCGTCGCGAATCGCGTCAGGTCAGTCTGTCCGATTCTGTTGCGCTGAAAGCCTTTTTTAAGGAACACCGGACCGATTACAATTGGGATTCGCCCCGTTACAGGGGTGCCGTATTGCATGGAACCCATAAAAAGACTCTGAAAAGTGCACGTAAATTCTTGAAGAAACTTCCCGAGGAAGAGTGGAAAGACGCCATCCGCCTGACGTTTAATACTCCTGCTTCGCCTGCCACTATCCGGATAGAACAAGGAACTTTTGCCGAAGGTGACAATGTTTTTGTTGATAAGTTAGTGTTTAAAAAAGGAGATTTCGAACCCTTAAAGTCCTATCCTTTTACTGTTGTTCTAGGTGAGAAAAAGAAAGGGCCGGAGTCCTACCATGAGATCATTCCCCAATTGATCCGGGATTATCAGAATCATCTGGATGCACTTTGGACAGAACGTCTCAGAGCTTCAGCTAAGGTTGAAATTAACCAAGAGGTTTTAAAAACGGTTAATAATCACTGATGCAACGAATTATTGTATTATCTTCGTACCTTAAATTAAGTATAATTCAGTTGACAATGCGAAAAACGGACCTTCTGCTAATCTCTCTCCTTTTCTGTGCGTCGTGTGCCGACAAGCATGACCACAAAGGACAGACTCCTTTGGTAGAGGTCGATGGAAACTTTTTGTACAAAGAAGACCTTCAGGCCGTGCTCCCTGCCGGTTTGTCAAAAGATGACAGTCTTCTTTTCGCCGAGCACTACGTCCGTAGCTGGGTAGAAGATGTTTTGTTGTTCAATCAGGCGCAAAGCAATATTCCCGATAACGGAGAAATCGATAAGTTGGTCGAGAATTACCGGAAAGCATTGATCATGCATACTTATCAGCAAGAACTAATCAGCCAGAAATTGTCGGGCGAGATCCCCGAACAAGAAATAGCAGACTATTACGAAAAGAACAAAGAACTGTTTAAGCTGGACCGTCCATTGATGAAAGGTCTGTTTATCAAAGTTCCTCTGACCGCTCCCCAACTGGGCAACGTGCGTAAGTGGTACAAAACGGAGACTCAGGATGCCGTTGAGCATTTGGAAAAGTATAGTTTGCAAAACGCAGTGAAGTATGAGTATTTTTATGATAAATGGGTGCGGGTGGCCGATGTGCTGGATATGATCCCGTTGAAAGCGGAATCCCCTGAAGCCTATATGGATAAAAACCGCCATATTGAACTGAAAGATACGGCATTTTACTATTTTCTGAATATCAGTGATTTCCGTGTGGCGGGCGAACAGGAACCTTATGAATTTGCCCAACCGAAAGTCAAGGATATGCTTGTCAACATCAAGCGGGTTGACTTTATGAAACAAGTGAAAGACGATCTGTACGAGCGTGCAGTAAAAAGAAAGAAGATTATAAATTATTAAATACACAGAATGAAGAAGTTTGTGAACTTTAAGTTTGTTGTTATGTTTGCCCTGGCACTGGTTGCTAACGTGGCATCCTATGCACAGGACAATGTGATTGACGAAGTGGTTTGGGTCATTGGCGACGAAGCTATCCTGAAGTCCGATGTGGAAGAAGCACGACTGGCCGCTTTGTATGAAGGGCGTAAGTTTGATGGTGATCCTTATTGTGTGATTCCCGAAGAGTTGGCCGTACAGAAACTTTATATGCACCAGGCTGTGCTCGACAGCATCGAAGTGCCCGAGGCAGAAGTCATACAGCGTGTCGACTATCAGATTAATAACTATATTCAGGCGATGGGTACCCGCGAAAAACTGGAGGAGTATTTTAATAAGACCTCTACACAGATTCGTGAAGCCATGCGCGAGAATGCCCGTGACGGATTGATTGTACAAAGGATGCAGCAGAAACTGGTAGGTGATATCAAAGTGACTCCGGCGGAAGTACGCCGTTACTTTAAGGAGCTTCCCCAGGACAGTATTCCTTACGTTCCCACCCAGGTAGAAGTACAGATTATTACGCAGCAGCCTAAAATACCTGTTGCCGAAATTGAAGATGTAAAAAGACGCTTGCGTGAATACACCGACCGTATCAATAAGGGTGAAAGTGATTTCTCTACGCTTGCCCTGCTGTATTCCGAAGATCGCGGCTCTGCTATCAAAGGTGGTGAAACCGGTTTTATGGGTAAAGGGCAGATGGTTCCCGAATACGCCAATGTCGCTTTCAACTTGCAGGATACCAAGAAGATCTCTAAAATCGTAGAGTCTGAGTATGGTTTCCATATCATCCAGTTGATCGAAAAACGTGGCGACCGTATCAACACCCGTCATATCCTGTTGAAGCCCAAAGTGTCGGATAAGGAGTTGGATGAAGCCAATGCGCGTCTCGACTCTATTGCCAACGATATCCGTAGCGATAAGTTTACGTTTGATCAGGCTGCTTCTGCTTTGTCTCAGGACAAAGATACGCGCAACAACCACGGTCTGATGCAGAACCCGCAGAACCAGACCGCTAAATTCGAAATGCAGGATTTGCCGCAGGAGATTGCTAAAGTGGTGGATAAAATGAATATCGGTGAGATTTCCAAAGCTTTTACGATGGTCAATCCTAAAGATGGTAAGGAAGTTTGTGCCATTGTTAAACTGAAGTCACGTATCAACGGGCATAAAGCCACGATCACCGATGACTACCAGAACCTGAAAGAAATCGTGCTCGACAAGCGTCGCGAAGAAGCGTTGCAGAAATGGATCGTTGAAAAACAGAAGCATACATACGTACGTATTAATCCGGCATGGCAGCGTTGCGATTTTAAATATCCGGGGTGGATTAAAAAAGACTGATCCTATTTTGATATGTTTAGATTCAATAAAGAAAATAAATTCCAAGGCAGGCATAGATTTCTCTTAGCGGGTACTCTATGCCTGCTTGCTGTATGTTTTCTGATGGCTCAGGACAAGAAACCTCAGCATGACAAGAAAGCGCAGCCGGAGCAGAAAGTTGAACCGGAAAAGGCACAGGGTAAAAAGAAAACACGTGTCGACTTGCTTCATGCCGATCAGGGACAGGCCGATAAGTTGGCCCGCCCCGATGTTCAGGTGCTGATCGGTTCGGTCAAGTTGCGTCATGACAGCATGTACATGTATTGTGACAGTGCCTTGATTTACGAGAAAACCAATTCTTTCGAAGCATTCAGTAATGTACGTATGGAGCAGGGGGATACCCTTTTCATCTATGGTGATTATCTGTTTTATGACGGCATGACCCAGATAGCGCAGCTTCGTGAGAATGTAAAAATGATCAACCGGAATACTACCCTGTTGACAGATAGTCTGAATTATGACCGTTTGTACAATTTGGGCTATTATTTTGATGGAGGCACCTTGATGGATGAAGAAAACGTGCTGACTTCTGATTGGGGCGAATACAGTCCCGCCACCAAACTGTCCGTTTTCAATCACGACGTCAAGCTTGTTAATCCCCGTTTTGTACTGACTTCCGATACCCTGAAGTATAGCACGGATACGAAGATTGCCACCATCCTGGGCCCCTCTGATATTGTCAGTGAACAAAATCACATCTACTCCGAACGTGGCATTTACAATACGGTTTCCGGACAAGCCGAGCTGCTGGATCGCTCAGTACTGACCAATGATGGCAAGCGATTGACCGGAGACAGCCTTTTCTATGACCGTAAAGCCGGCTATGGCGAAGCGTTCGATAATGTGCAGATGAATGATACGGTGAATAAGAACATGCTTACCGGCGATTATTGTTATTATGACGAGCTGAAGCAGAATGCCCTCGCCACCAAGCGTGCCGTGGCTGTGGATTATTCGCGTGGCGACAGTCTTTTCATGCATGCCGATACATTACTGATGAATAGTTATAATCTTGACACAGACTCCCTTTTCCGTGAGATGCGTGCTTTCCACAAAGTGCGTATGTACAGCATCGATTTGCAGGGTGTTTGCGACTCTTTGGTTTTCAATACGAAAGATTCCTGCCTTACTATGTATCGCGATCCTATTCTTTGGAACGAAGGGCAACAACTGTTGGGTGAAGAGATTAAGGTCTATATGAATGACAGTACGATTGATTGGGCCCATATCATCAATCAGGCACTTACGGTAGAACAGAAAGACTCCATTCATTTTAATCAGATTTCGGGAAAAGAGATCAAGGCTTACTTTGCCGAAGGTGAAGCTCGCAAGATTGATATAATTGGAAATGTACTATTGAATTATTATCCAGAGGAAAAAGACAGTACAATGATTGGGCTGAATACTTCTGAGACAAGTTTGATTAATTTGTTTCTTAAAGATCGGAAAATGGTAAAAATGATTATGAGTCCTCAGTCTAATTGCATTCTTTATCCGATGGATCAGATTCCGCCCGACAAAATGAAACTGCCCACCTTTAGTTGGTTTGATTATGTCCGTCCTTTAAGTAAAGAAGACATTTTCAACTGGAGAGGGAAAAAGGCCGGTGAGGCTTTGCGTAAAACCGAACGTAAAGCTATTAGTGGTCCGAAACGTGAAATAATTAATATGAAATAGCTATGGGAATGTTCAATGTACGAAAGCCGCGTGGATTTAATCATCAATATATCTATGTGGACGAAAGGAAAGAAAAACTGGCAAAAATGGAAGAAGATGCCAAGCGTGATCTGGGAATATTGCCCGAGAAAGAATTTTCTCCCGAAGATATTCGCGGGAAGTTTATCGAAGGTACCACACACCTGAAGCGTCGTAAAGAGAGCGGACGTAAACCCGCCCATTTGGGAGTAATTCTGGCTATCATTGCCCTGCTTATTTTTCTGTGGCATTATTTGCAGACCGGCAGTTGGTCTTTCTAAGTCCTATAAACTAAAACAGTCAAAGCTAAATCTATTATGAGCGATATCATTCATTTATTACCCGATTCGGTTGCCAACCAGATAGCTGCCGGTGAGGTGATACAACGTCCGGCATCTGTCATCAAAGAGTTAGTCGAAAATGCCATCGATGCTGAGGCGCACAATATTCATGTGTTGGTCACCGATGCAGGTAAAACCTGTATACAGGTGATTGATGACGGTAAGGGAATGTCCGAAACCGATGCACGCCTCTCTTTCGAGCGGCATGCCACTTCAAAGATCCGTGAAGCATCCGATCTGTTTGCTCTTCGCACGATGGGGTTTCGCGGTGAAGCATTGGCTTCCATTGCCGCCGTTGCTCAGGTCGAGCTGAAAACACGTCCCGAATCCGAAGAGCTGGGAACCAAGATTATCATTGCGGGTTCCAAAGTGGAGAGTCAGGAAGCGGTGTCTTGTCCCAAAGGAAGCAATTTTTCTATTAAGAATCTCTTTTTCAATATTCCTGCCCGGCGTAAGTTTCTGAAGGCTAACTCCACCGAGCTCAGTAATATTCTGGCCGAATTTGAACGTATTGCCCTGGTACATCCTGAGGTTGCTTTTTCACTGTATAGCAATGACTCCGAACTGTTCAATCTTCCCGCTTGTCATTTGCGGCAACGTATTCTTTCTGTTTTTGGCAAGAAACTTAACCAACAACTGCTCAGTGTAGAAGTCAACACTACAATGGTGAAAGTTTCGGGTTATGTAGCCAAACCCGAAACAGCCCGTAAGAAAGGTGCCCATCAGTATTTCTTTGTGAACGGGCGCTATATGCGTCATCCTTATTTCCATAAGGCAGTGATGGATGCTTACGAACAGTTGATTCCCGCAGGCGAACAGATTTCTTATTTCATTTACTTTGAAGTCGATCCTGCCAACATCGATGTGAATATCCATCCTACCAAAACAGAGATCAAATTTGAAAACGAGCAGGCTATCTGGCAGATTCTTTCTGCTTCGATCAAGGAGTCATTGGGCAAGTTCAATGCTGTACCTTCTATCGATTTCGACACGGAGGACATGCCCGATATTCCTGCTTTTGAGCAGAATCTGCCTCCTGCGCCGCCTAAGGTACATTTCAATTCCGATTTCAACCCGTTCAAGCCCTCCTCTTCTTCCGGTGGAGGCAACTACTCCCGTCCGAAAGTGGACTGGGAAGATTTGTATGGCGGTCTTGAGAAAGCCAGTAAGATGAATCAGCCTTTCTCCGACTCCGATCCTGAATCGGAAGAGTTTGCGGTGATCGAAGAAGAGAGCATTGCTACAGCGGCTCCCGAAACTCTTTATGCCGGTGAGCCGGCCGTGATTGAAAAAGGTACGCAGCATTTGCAGTTCAAAGGGCGCTTCATCCTTACGTCCGTGAAGTCCGGATTGATGTTGATCGATCAGCATCGCGCACATATCCGTGTGCTCTTTGACCGTTATCGTGCCCAGATTCAGCAGAAGCAGGGATTCTCACAAGGTGTTCTTTTCCCGGAAATCCTGCAACTTCCGGCTTCCGAGGCGGCTGTGTTGCAAAGTATCATGGACGATTTATCCGCAGTGGGCTTTGATCTCAGTGATCTTGGTGGCGGCAGCTATGCCATTAACGGAGTACCTTCAGGCATCGACGGGCTGAATCCGGTCGATTTGGTACGTAGCATGCTGCATACCGCTATGGAGAAAGGCAATGATGTCAAAGAAGAAATTCAGGATATCCTTGCGTTGACTCTTGCCCGTGCGGCTGCCATTGTCTATGGGCAGGTGCTGAGCAACGAAGAGATGGTCAGTTTGGTCGATAATCTGTTTGCCTGTCCTTCACCCAACTATACGCCGGACGGACGCGTGGTGCTGACTACCATAAAAGAAGAAGAGATCGATAAGCTTTTCCGGTAATTATCATTCTTCTGTACTTATCAGAATAAGTATTACGTCAGTTCCATTCTGTCTCACACGATCGACAGATTTATGTCTGTTTATTGCATCTCCTTTCTAATAGGTTAATAACCAGCATAATATGTTACTAATATCCTTTCTATACGAAGTTAACTTTAACATTGTGTTAAAGTTAACTTCGTACAGGGAGGATCTTAACTTCGTACATCCGGGAAGTTAAGAATCTGTTCATCCCTTGTTTATCCCTTGAAAATATGGTTAATAGTGTTAATAAACATATTCCTAAAAATGATATTCTACGAATTATTACCTGAGTTCGGGATAAGTAATTAGAAAAACAGTTCCAATTTGTTGATTTAGAACACCATAAAAAATACAAATTAATCATATGATTACCAATTTTATACACTAATTTCTTATCCCGAACTCAGGTAGATAGGTGATACACGACAATGAAGCGATTGTCGTAAAATGACATAAAAAAGGCGTGAAACCTAAAAATGGAATCACGCCTAAAATATATCACGACAAAAACTTACACTTATACCCCCAACACTATATTAGCATCAATATTTAGCTTCCGGCTTATTTCACGAGCAACTTTCAAGGTTGGTTCACACTTTCCTGAAAGGTATTCGCTAATCCGGGAAGGACTTACATTTAACAATTCTGACAGTTTTGTTTGGGTAAGCCCCATTTCATACATACGAAGCTTAATAACATCCACCAAAGAAGGAGCTTCTATAGGGAAATGCTCCTCTTCATAGTCTGCGACCAAATCGGAAATCAAGTCCAATTCGAGGAAGTTTTTATCATCGGTTGGAGTATCATTACTAACCACCTTAAGCAGTTCTTCAATTCTTGAACAAGCTGCCTTGTACTGTTTTTCTGTTTTTATCTTTGCCATACCAAACAAATTTAAGCATTTGAACAATCTTTGTTATCATATTCTTTATGAGTACCTATCCAACGGATAAACACTTTTTTAGCAGCAAACAAAATCATAGCAACCAGCCTGTAATCATTGCCTTTGATGTTAAAGACAAATCTATCATTACCTACATAGTCAACACTATTGAATGTTTGCTTTGTATCAGCCAAACACGACCAATCTGCCTTTTCTGTTTTTTTATACCAATCACGCAAAGGTACATCAGCATCAGCGTGCTTTTTGGCGTAATTTCTTATGGCTGCAAATGATATTATTCTCATAACACATTAATTTGACACAAAGATATTATTTATTTTCCGAAAAACAAAATATTCTTCTATTATTTAGAAAACAATCAAGTAGGAGGTTAATACTTCTGAAGAACCATTTGCTTTTTGTTAATTTTGTTAATAGTGTTAATAAACATATTCCTAAAAAATGATATTCTACGAATTATTCGTATATTTCGGCATGTTTTTAGGACTGTATGCTTTTGTTTTAAACTAAAACCTATTTTATATGAAGGCAAGACACTTTTTCTACCCGTTTCTATCTCTTTTTTCGGTTGCAATGTTTGCTTCCTGCTCTTCATCTGTACCCAAGGCTCCGGAACAGCGAGAGGGATATAATGAAGATTTCTTTTCTATTGCCGTATCGGATGTGAAAGATACCATTAAGGTGTATATTGAAGATTTGGTAGACTCTTTGGTTATTCTCCCCTTGGATAATGATAAAAAGGCACTGTGTGCTCCATTAACAGTGTATATAACCGAACAACATATTGGCCTGACCCCCTCTGAAAGAGGAGGTACCTATAAGCTGTTTTCCCGAGACGGGAGCTTTTTATGTAATGTAGGAGGCTTTGGACAGGGGCCGGGCGAATACACTGCTTTGCTGTATCACCAAATTGACGAAAAGGCAAGGCGCATTTATCTGAATACTTTTGAAGCTTCCCAAATTATGGTTTATGATTTTAAGGGTCAATATTTGCATGATATTCCTTTAGCTTCTATTTTGCATAAAGGTAGTTTTAAAGTAGATAGTGAGCATAAGATGGTTTACTGCTTTGATGTTCCTGCCGGACAAAGCCCATTTGTTTGGAAACAGGATTTTGAGGGAAATATTAAGGGGAAAATACATTCTTATCCATACACGCTAAAGCCCGATTTTGGGAATGATGTTCAGACCATGTTTAATACAGAAGCTTTTTATACAAGTGTTTCTGCAGGATTTGAGCAGTTGGAAGGTATGAATGATACCTTGTATCATTATTATCCGGAAACCGACGTATTGACACCGGTCTTTTATGCTGATTTTGGTAAAGAAGGACATCAACATCGTTATCTGAACACCCCGTTGAACTATTATGTTGGCTTATCGTCGGGCTACACAAATGATAGGGGGCCCTTTACAACCTTAGATTATACAGTAATCAAAGTCGATAAGAAAACCCACGAAGCGTCTTATATAAAACTTTTTTCCAGAGGCTATGGTGGGCTTTCATTAGATTTATATTATGCCCAATTTAGATTCGGATACTTTTATCTCTGGATGGAGCCTATTGAATTGAAAGAGCAGCTATCGCAGATATTGAAACTTTCCGAAATGGATACTGCGATGAGGGGTAAAGTTGAAAAGCTTTATAATGGATTGTCGGAAAATGGCAATAGTGTTCTTCTTTTTGGTAGGTTAAAACAAAAATGAATTTAATAAACATATTTCTAAAAGAATGATGTTTTATAAATGATCCGTATACTTCGGCATGCTTTTAGGACTGTATGCTTTTGTTTTAAACTAAAATCTATTTCATATGAAGGCAAGACACTTTTTCTACCCGCTTCTCTTTCTTTTTTCGGTTGCAATGTTTGCTTCCTGCTCTTCATATGTACCCAAAGAGGGGGATATAATAGAAGATTCCGCCTTTCGTTCTGTTGATTTGCGTATAATAGAGAAAGCAGAAGGGACAGTGATGTCTTTGGGTGATTTAGTGGAGTCATATGAAGTCATTAAATTAGAGAATAGGGATGAGGCTCTTGTTAAAACTTATCCATTTGGGATCTTTGTGACAGATAATTATATCTTGCTGAATCCAGACGCTATATCTCCTATTAAGTTGTTTACGCGTAAAGGTCAATACGTGGCGGATATTGGTGGTATAGGACAGGGCCCTGGAGAGTACAAAACGATACATTTCTGTATGATAGCTGAAAAACAAAAACGTATTTACTTAGGTCCGGGAAGAGCAAATAAAATACTTACTTATGACCTGAAGGGGAATTATCTGTCAGATGAAGCTATTCATTTCAAGGAAATAGTACATAAGCCTTGTATTTGGATGGACCATGATAAAAAGCATGTAACTGTAGTGGGGTTGCCATTTTCTGAGAATGAGAACTCCAATTTTGAAATTAGTAACAATGTGTGCTGGGTGCAAAATAGGGAGGGTGATATCGTGCATCGGATTTCTGCAAATCATTACGGTTTAATTGGAGATTACAGTAATGGCTTAGTGGCATGTCGGAATGTGGATGCGATTTCTTTTTCTATTTTTGAAGACCCCATGTTGCGTACTCGCCCTGATACTTTGTATCACTATGATGCAGTAAAGAATATAATAACTCCACGCTTTACAATAGATCATGTTGCTTCTGAAAATCAAAGTGCTTGTACTGTTTTATATGAAACTTCAAGGAGTTATTGGGCGCAAGTCACTTTATATCCTAATGATCTTTCCTCAAGTGTTTCTTCTGTTCGTTTACCAGCCTTTAATGTTTGCGTTTCGAAAAAGGATGGCAATGTACGGCGCATTGATCGTTTTACTGATCCTCTTTTAGGTTTATCTTATCTTTTTTTAGCTATGAAGAATGGTTATGTCTGTATCTCTTATGATCCTCTTGAACTGATGGATGCTTTAGATAAAGTTCTTACCCAAACAGATTTGGAGCCTGACGTACGTAAACGGGCCACCGATTTACGAAATAGTCTGCACGAGAATGATAATGACATTCTTATCATTGGGAAATTGAAACAATAACTATAAGTAATCTATAAATTTCGGTTGTATCTCTAAATGCTATCAGGCGAATCACTGAAGGTTCTCAAGTATATGTGATATTGATAGATCGTGCAAAATGTCCACGAGGATGATAATCCAATTATTGCCATTTACAAATTGAAAGACTGAAGAATTTTGAGTGAGATGCTTTTTAACATATCCCTAAAAGAATAACATTCTACGAATAATTCGTATCTTGCGGTATGCTTTATGAAAAGTAGTTTTTTACTTTCAGCCAAAATCTATTTTTATATGAAGACAAGACACTTTTTATATCCGCTTCTCTTTCTTTTATCGGTTGCAATGTCTGCTTCCTCATGTTCTTTGTTTATACCCCAAGAGAGGGATATAAAAGAAGGTTCCGCCTTTTACGCTGTCGATTTACTGGAAATAGAGAAATTAAAGGGTGAGGAAATGTTGTTTTCTGATTTGATAGAATCATTGGAAATTATTAAGTTGGATGGTAGAGAAGAGGCATTGGTTGCCACTTATCCTTCTGGTATTGATGTTTCAAGCAATTATATTTTAATAGAGCCGGATGGCGTTTCTGCTTTGAAATTATTTACTCGTAAAGGACGATATGTGGCTGATATAGGTGGAGTTGGTCAAGGCCCCGGAGAGTATAAATATGCTGTGAATAGATTTCTTGATGAAAAGCAGGGACGTGTAGCTATTGCCGAGAATCAAAAAATGTTATTTTTTGATCTTAAAGGCCGATTTTTATCGAAAGAGAGTATTTCATTGCCGGAAACGATAACGAAGAGTTCCATTTGGATAGATTTGGAAAATGAAAAAGCTGTAGTGGTCGTTCTTCCCTTTACTGATATAGGAAATCCAAAAGCACCGATCAGTAAGAATCTATGTTGGGTACAAGATTTTAAGGGGAATATCTTGCAAAAAATATTTGCTGTAAATTATGCAATTTTGCCGGATTATAGCAATGAAGTATTGGCTCCCCGGAATGTTGATGCCTATTCTTTTTCCCTTTGTCAGGTTGTCGGGCGTACACGCCCTGATACTCTATATCACTATGATATTGCTAATAATGTATTGAAACCTTGTTTTACTTTGGATAATGTAATGCAGGAGGATAAATATATTGTAACGTCATTGCATGAGACTCCGGAATATTATTGGAGTAGAGTAACTATTGGACCGGCTAAAATGCCATCAGATGGTTCTCCCGTTCGTATGACTGTATTTAATGTTCGTGTTTCTAAAAAAGATGGTAGTGTGAAGCGTATTGATCGTTTTACAAATGACTTTTTGGGACTTTCTTATCCTTTCTTGACTATGCGCAACGGTTATGTCTGTATCTCTTACGATCCTCTTGAACTGATGGATGCTTTAGATAAAGTTCTTGCCCAAACTGATTTAAAGCCTGAAATACGTAAGCGAGCCACTGGTTTGAGAAATAGTTTGCACGAAAATGATAATGACATTCTTATGATTGGGAAACTTAAATCCAACTATTAGTAATAACCTATAAATTATCGTCCTATGAAGTTAGATTATATCGCATTGTTTTTGGTATTGTTTTTTCTTGCTGCTTGTGGCAGCAAGTCTTCTTCTCCGGATATGGTGGATGATAACGCTTTACCGACCGAGGAAACCTTTAAAGATATTGATCTTGCTAACAACCTGAAAGATTGCGGCAAGCCTTTACTGCTGAGTGACATCGTGAAAGATGTGGAGTATGTGAAGCTGGAAACGCAGGATAGTATATTAGTCGGTGATATAAAGCAGCCAAAGCGGACGGAGAAGTTTGTCTTTATTTATTCAAGAAATCAGAACCATGTCATGATGTTTGATACTTCGGGAAAGTTTATCCGTAAAATCGGTCGTGTAGGTCAGGGACCCGGAGAGATAGCTAATATTGACTTTTTCACAGTCAGTGACAATTTGGTATTTATTTATCCGTTCAGCCGTAATGGCAGCCTGACAGTCTATGATATGCGGGATAACAGCTTCGTCAAGGAAATTCCTTTAAAATGGCCTGTTTTTTTTAGTAGGGCCATCGATGTGATGGGAGATTGTTTGGTTTATTATCCCGGTACTGTTTATTCGCCTGATAATAGTAAGACATTTATAAGCGCTTGTGTTGCGAATGGAGAAGGAGAGACATTGATGGAGCAAATCCCTTACTTATCCTCTAGTGATAAGAAAATATTACAATTATCTTCTGATCCTTCTTGGCTCTATCGTGGAAGAAGTAATGTTTATTCGTTTATTAATGATACGATCTACGGCATTACTTGTGATTCTATCTTTCCTCGTTACCATCTTTCTCTTGGAAAATATAAATTGCCTTCCGGAAGATATGATCCTACTCATGATTATGGTTGGGGAGATTTTGTTCTGATGCAAAGTGTTTATGAAACTAAAGAGTTTCTTTTTTTAAAATTTTGGTTTGATAAAAAGTTATGGTTCAGCCGATACGATAAAAAAACGGAGAAGATCGACTCTTGGGAGCAAACTCCTTTTAAAGCTCATTATTGGATGATACTCGATGCACCGGGTATAACGAATGATATTGACGGCTCTCAATCGTTCAAAGACTTCTATAATGTAGGTGAAAACTGTTTTCACTTCGCAATCACTCCGGATAATTTGGATCAGGTAAGGCGCAATATTACTGAAGCTAAGGTCAAGTTCCCTGAGAAGCAGGCCGAACTGCTGAAGTTTCTTGATGAAATGGGCGAGGATGATAATCCGATTATTGCTTTCTATAAATTGAAAGACTAAAGTTACTTACGGGAAAAAACTCTTATAAGAATACTGAATGTACTGTTTATGTTTTGAAGGATTAGATTACGATGTTGATTAGTGATTTTTCATAAACGATATGAATTAATGATATGTATAAGTCTTTGAGTTGTATATTAGGTCTGTTTTGTATCTTTATTGCTTGCCAGAGCAGGAAGAACAATGATCAATCATCTGTCGCCAGTAATACGCAGTTCCACGTAGAGGCCTTTCGTGAAATCAATTTAGCTGATCATCTTTCCGACTGTGGTGAAGAACTGTTGATGAGTCTGTTTATAGAGGATGTGGAATATATTAAACCTGAAACAACCGATCAGTCGTTGATAGGTTATATTTCTAAGATACAATTAACTCCTCACTTCCTTTTTGTCAAGAGTGATGGAGAGAATTCTTTAATAAAAATGTTTAGTAGAGATGGAGCTTATATTCGTTCACTCGGAAAATTGGGACAAGGGCCGGGAGAAACAAATACAATACTTGGTTTTTCAGCTACGGATAGTCTTGTATATGTAAAAGCTGCTTATCGTAGTGGTTTTTTTGTATATCGGGTACATGATAATCAATTTATTCAAAAGATAGTTCCGTCCAAAGATTTTGAAGCATTGATGAGTGCATCTGCTGATTTTGATCTTTTGAATAACAACATTGTTTGTTATCCTGGTTTTATACCGGAAGGTCAATTCTTTCCTCAATATGTTTCTACTGTTTGTATTGTAGGAACTGATGGTACTGTTGTGACAAATCAAAGCCCTTATCTCGGATCAAGTTTTTATGCGAATTGTCCTCAGTTTGTGATGATTGATAGACCACGCCATTGGTTTTATGATAACTCCTATAATGCTTATTCTGTAATTAACGATACAATTTATGGAGTAAGTTTGGACTCTATCTTTCCTCGTTATCATTTAAATCTGGGACGGTATAAGTTACCTGTTTCCGAGTATCAAATAAGTCGGCAAAGCAGGCGAGAAAACTATATCTTAATGATGGCTATCGCAGAGACCAAAGATTTTTTGTTGCTTACTTATGTTTATGGAAAAAGGTGGTGGTATAGTTTCTTCAATAAGCAAACGGGAGGTGTGAAGAGTTGGAGCCAATCTTCTGATAAGATAGGTGGTTGGTTTGCACTAGATACTCCCGGGATAACAAATGACATAGACGGTGGTGTTAATATAGGCGGATTCCGCTATATTGATGATCGACATGTTTATTCGATTATTGATGTAGTTCAGGCCGATAAACTGAAGGCAACGATAAAAGATGCCAAAGTTAAATTCCCGGAGAAGAAAGCCGAATTAATGCGTCTTCTTGATGAAATGGGAGAAGATGACAATCCTATTATTGCCATTTACAAGTTGAAAAATTGAAGGGGAGTTATGATGGGCTGATCTGGTAAAAGACTACTTAATTGTGAAATAGCAGTAAATAGGCATGTATTGCGAATAGATACATCAGATTAGGCACCTTTCTTACTTGTTAAATTGGCGAGTATTTCTTTTATGTCCTGTTTGCGAATTTATTAGAATATAGAGTTTTTTTAATTCTATTCTATTAAAAATCAGTTAGTTTTCTCTATTTGTTTTGGGCGATTAAAAGACTTGTTTTAACACACTGTTAAAGCAAGTCTTTTGGTGATAAGGAACAGCTCTTTTAAATGCAAAAGACTTGTTCTTTGCATCCTCCAAAAAAGATATTTTGGAATGACTGTTAACAGTGTTAATTTGAATAAAAGAATTTGATACCTTTTTTGAATTTCACCAACCGGAATTATTCGACTTATTGTTGATTTTTAAAAATATAATTGTATTTTTGAGGATGGGCTCATGGTGTTGATAGTGTTAAACCATTTGTTAGATTGCCTGCTTCTAATTTACGGGGGTCTGACATGTGATACTATTTAATTCTCATAATTTGATATAAATGAAAGTAAGTCATCTATTTGTTGGTATATTTGGGCTTTATGCACAAATCTGCCGCAGGTCGGAGTGAAGGTGGAAAAGGAGGAGAAAGCTGTTCATGCAAATTCTATCAGAGAAATATTTTATACATTTTTAAACAGATTTATAATGAAAAACCTATATTTGATTTTAGTGCTTAGTGCGTTGGTGGCCTGTAGCGGTAGTCCTCAAAAAGAGAAGCCAGCATGTGTAAATACTCCTGCCGAACCATTCACCGGATTGCCTGTTTTTGATTTGCAGGGGCAATACCCCAAGAAAGAAATCATTCTTCAGGATATCGCCGATATAAGATATGTCGTGTTGGAAACCGGCGATAGTTCATTGGTCGGTACCCGTACCATCCTTATGACGGACAGCTTACTTGTTACCGTAAACAAGAAAAGTGATGTTGTTTTTTTTGATAAGTCAGGGAAATATCTTCATTCTTTTAATCATACAGGCATGAGCGGAGAAGAATATGGGGATGTTGTCAGCGGTTATTGTATAGATGAAAAAGCCCGGGAGATATTCATCTATGACGGGTTACAAAGCAGAATTCAGGTGTATGGTTATGGCGGCGCATACAGGCGCACGCTTAAACTGCCGCAAAACCGCATGTTTGCTTCTTCGATATTTGAGTATGATGAAAATTTCCTGTTTGGCGAAGATTATCGCCTTGTCGACTATCAGATTGGGAAGTATCCTGTTAATAAAACGCCTTATTACAAAATTTCCAAGAAAGACGGGAAATTAACGTCGGTTCCCATCACGGTCAAGGGGAGAATAAGGGATGGACTTTATACGGTAGGAGACGGTGAGTCTGGCGGCTATGTAAGTTTATCCATGTCTCCCGTAGCCCGTTTGGGTTCGGATATTTTGATTGCCGATTATTCTTTGGATACGGCGTATGTATATCGTGATGACCATTTGATTCCATTGACTGTCCGCCGGAACCATACAAGCGAAAACAATATTCCGATTTTAGCGACGGTTGATGTGATGACCGGCCGTTATTTGCTTTGGTACACGATAGTAAAGGATATAGATGTGAAGAACAACCGTGTTTCTGATCCGGTATCTTATTTGTATGACAGGTTCACTAATGAATATTGCCGGGTCGATCTGGTAAACAGGGATGGTGTGTCCGCTACCAATGTTCCGGCATTCCAGATGCGATTGTCCGCCAATTATCATGTAGTGCCTGAAAACTATGCCATACAATGTTATCCGGCCGAGAAGCTTATCGAACTTAACGGGCAAGGAAAGTTGAAAGGAGAGTTGAAAGAGATTGCTTCAAAATTGAATGACGAAGATAATCCGGTGTTGCTTATCGCTAAATTTAAGGAATAATATTTATAGTATAGCCTTTGGTAGAACCACTGAAAAACTAATGCTTTTTCTTAAAAGATTTAATGTTTTTTTCGACATGAAATCACAAAGATTAGGTTTGCAGCCAATAAAGAATTACGAACGAGTGGTCAATCCTCGGAAGAAACGATTCCACATGTCATCCCGTATGAATAGCCATGGAAAAATTATTATTACTAAAATTGCCGATTATGAGAGTAATTATATTAAAAAAGCCGGTTTGTTAGAAGGTGATGAAATTATTGCTATAAATGAAATTCCTATTAAAATGATCACTATAGAAGAGAATACAAAGTTAAATCGACGAGACACATTGGTATACGATATTGTCCGTCAAGGTAAATCTTATAAGATACCGGTGGTTATTGATAGAAATGAGGTTCAAGGTGATTGAATGAAATAATAATATTAGAATTATTTTATATAATACCCTTCGTTGGTTATTGTCTCTATTGTAAGATATCCGTATGTTGTTAAATACTTGCGAATACTTGAGATTAGATTATTGAGGCTACCGTCTATACCACCGTTACCATTGGGCCATAGTTCGTCCATTATTTGATTACGGCTTAGCACTCTTCCTTTATTTAAGTATAATAGCTTAAATAGGATAACTTCTTTGTTTGAGAATCTGGCGATTTTTGCTGTTTTGAAAAAAAAGTCTCGTGTGATTAAATTTAGTCTATACCCTTCTTTGGTCAGAAACCATTCTTGTGGATTTGGTAGTAGTTTGTTTATATAGGCTTCTAATTCATCAATATCGAGAGGTTTCTTGATATAATGTTCTCCTCCTGCTTCTATGGCTCTTTTTATTTCAGATCCTTGTGTATGTGATGAAATGAATATCACCGGGACTTGTGGAATTATCTTTTTAAGTTCAGGCAAAAAGTCGATGCTATTCTTATTGCCTATTTTCACATCTAATATTATAATATCCGGTGTCCATTCATTTATTAAACTCTTTATTTCTTTTAAAGAGTTCAAAGATTCTGCCTCATATCCATTTTGTTTCAGTATATAAGTATATGTTTGGGTTATAAGTCCATCGTCATCTACTAACAGAATTTTCTTTTTCATATATTAATTATTAAGGTACTGATATACATATCTACACTGGAAAATCTTAAAAAGACTGGAATCAGGAAAGCCCCGAACCAGTCTTTTCTATTTATTTAACGTTTCCTCCCTGCATCCCACTCAATCACAATCCACTCCCAAGAGATAAACGGACTATCTGATTTTTACGTTTTAAGTTCAGTATCAATCATTAAAATACTGAATATGAAATTAGACGAAAACATTTTGAAAACCTGTCAAGGACTTGTTATGAACTGTAATTGTAAGGTTCTTATCCTTGATGTATTGGGTGAACATCGTGTATTCCTTGTGAATGACGTACACCTTAAAACTCGTGAATGCCGATTTAACGAAGTCCATGATGCGCAAGACATCACTACTCTTGTGCTGAACATTGGGCATAACTTTGCCAATGGTATGACCGAACAGACCTTACTTGAACGTACACAATCTATCCATAAGGAAAATTTCAAGTTTGGAACGGACAATTATATGTTGATAACTCGTGTGGATTTTAATCGTTGAGAGTATGAAACCAATTATAACAAAAGAAATAGAAATCGAGAAGTTTATAAGTGGTACTCAAGGAAAGACAGTAGAAATTTCAACTACTGTTTATTTTCTTAAAGTCCGTCTATTCAAATCACTTAGAAGGATTATTCACAAGGGTTAAGGCTAACTCTGGAATTCCCTTCAAAGTGACAAATTCTTGCTTGTCTTTATTGTAACCAATAATAGTAAACTCAAATTTTGAATAATTGGTCACAGTAAATTTAATTTTTGGACATGAATTAAGACACACGACATCTCCGACTTTTATTTCCATAACATTAATCTTAAAAATTCTTGTCCAAATATAGGAAATTAACTACATTTGCGCAAGCCTTTCGGGGTTAAACATTGTTGGAAAATAAAGGAAAGTGCCTTAATACTCGAAGAATCGCCAATTCAATAAAAGTACAAACGAGGCACAGAGGGCAACCTATATCAAGTGGGCTGCTCATCTGTGTGTTTGTACAAGCGTTTGGCGATGCTTTCGAGTTTACACAGGTGGCAGTCCACTTTCTTTGTATATAACGTAATTACTCACTGACTGTCTGAGGAAAACTCGAAAATTTCGCCATTATGAATGAGATTGGAAATATCCCTATGGGATGGGTAGTATTACTCTTTATTGTTATTTATTGCTTCATGCTTAATGCTGTCATGAATTATGCGGACAGAAAAGGACGGGATAAGACTTTTTGGGTCTTTATAGGTGTAGTATTCAGCCCTATTATTGCTACTTTTTTGCTATTCTTGTATGGTGAATCAAAAGAGCACCGAAAAGAAAGAATCATTGAGGAAGAACTTTGGAAGCGAAACTGTGAAATAGAAGCTGAGAAAATCAAAAAGGAAGCAGAAGAAAAGCGAATCAAAGAAAAAGAGGCTAATCCTCTTAATTGGTAATTAGCCTACTATCTGCGATAGAGTTTTATTAAACTTGTTTAAATCAGCCGGACTAAGTTCCGGCTTTTTTATCAGTCCGTTTTTAGGGTCTATGAGCAATGGCAGTGCCTCTGCGAGTAGCTTCTTAAAGCCTCGTTTAGTTTTTGCCCTTGATGACTTATAGAGGTGGTTTAATACGGTAAACTTGTAACCTTTACCGAGCCAGTCCCAAGTGAACACATATTGCTGGGGAATGTCATCAATAGACAGGTCGTTGAAATAAGTGTCAATGATGAGTTGTACACCCTCTGTCCTTATGGCTACTGCTTCATCGAACATTTCAATATAGGGGACAATGATTGTTCCAAGTCTGAACTCCGTGGGTTCTTTTCTCCTTTTCATTTTAGACATACTGATTCTTTGATTTGTTTGTATGTATAACGTGTGTCAGCGCAGCAGAGGAAGCAGTTAAATCGGTCTGAATTGCTGATGTCCCTCAGATTATACCTATACACGAACTCATCAACATATTTCTGCAAATACTTTTTGAGCAGAGTTCTGTATGTGCCTTTGACCATACGCTTGAAATGCGTCCAAGCACCCTCAATTCTATTAGTCGTTATGTTGTCATAACTATATAGTTTCTTGCTGTGGTCAACATAATAACGTTCATAACTTCTACCGATTTGATTGTAGGCATCGTTTTCATCTGTGTAAATAATAGCGTCGGGATGTACAAACTCTCTGATAAATGCAGAAAGGGTATTGGCTTTGGTGTCAGGTGTTACCCGTGCATTCATCAGATTTTCCCGTTGTATTATTCCAACGACAGGTGCTTTATCCTTGTGGGAACGTCCCTGTGAATGCGGCACTTTCTTGTCCCAATGACGATTCCCGTTTCTTCCACCAACAAGGGTTTCATCTATTTCTACTGCCTCTTCCAAGAAATTTTCATTGGCAAGACGCATTGCGTGACGTATTTTATGCAACATGTGCCATGCCGTCTTTTGAGTAACACCTATATCGCTTGCGAGTTGGTAGGAAGAAAGTCCAATCTTATGATTCGTGACAATCCAAATAGCGGTAAACCATTTACGCAGGCTAACTCTTGTTTGTGCGAACATAGTAAGAGTGCGGACATTGAAATTCCTTCCTGTGTTCTTGCAACGGTATTGTCCATTTCCTAACTTATAGACCTTGGAAGTCTTGTCAAATGGCGAAACAGGTTTACCCTGCCAATTAATGGCTTCAAGATGTTTGATACAGGATTCTTCGGTAGGAAACAGTTCGTACAAAGCCATGAGGGATGATACATTAAGTTTGAACGGGTCTTTCATAGGGGCTGTCCTCCAAAATTTAATGATGTTATAATTTACAAAGATTGATTGGTTCAACAATGAGTTCCTCGGGAAAATCTTGATGAATCCGATAATATTCTGTGCATATAACGAAAATCGTGAGAACGGAGTAACTCGGATTTGAGTTAAAGATTGTGAAAGATGCGTTTATTAAAAGGAGGCACTCCAACGATGAGAAGTGCCTCCAGTGTAATTTGATATATTAGTACCATTATTAATTGATTGGTAATTTGATTAGAAAAGTTGTTCCTTTCTGGGAATTATTCTTTAAACTGATGCTTCCATGGTGTGCTTCAATTATCTTTTTTACGTATGCTAAGCCAATTCCATAACCATCATTTTTCCGCGAATTCGGAGTTTGATAGAATTGATTGAATATTTTTTTATGCTCTTTTGCGGGTATTCCATATCCGTCATCACTAATGTCAATGTATAATTCGCTGAGTGATGCTGATAGAGTTATATCTATTTGAGTATTATTATCGGAGTATTTTAATGCATTTTCGATTAAATTGGTAAACACACTACTTATTCCAATTTCATCGACATAAATATTAGTTTCTTTTAGGTGATTGTTGACTTTAATATTGAATTGTTTGTTGATAAAGCACAATTTGATATCTTCGATAACCTTATAAATAATTTGGATTATATTTATTTCCTTTTTATTTATAACTATCTCTTGTTTCTGGCTTTTGGCTACTAATAGCAATGATTCAATAATATTTCCTAGTCGCTCAATGCGTGCTTTTCCGCTTTTTAATAATTCCAGTTTATCTTTATTTTCTTCAACTTGTGCAAAGTAAAGCAATATAGCGTGAGTGGCATTTAAAGGTGACTTTAAATCGTGAATAACTCCATTAATGGCGGCAGCGCGTTTATATAATAAATTGTCTCGTCTTCTAATGATAATTAATTGGTATAGTAGACATGCTATAATAAGGATAGCCAATAGAAAAGAAATAATGAGTGCACTGGCCATTCGGTCTAATATTAAGTTGGGTGGTAAGTTTACCAATAGTTTTAGGCTCTGTAGTGATTTTGCTCCAATAGGTTGTATTGCGCTTAGGATATGGGTATTTCCTGCAAATTGTAAGGTGTCTCCTGAAAAGGAGATGCAACGTCCTTCGTTATTGTAAAGTATGAATACATGTTGCGTTTGTAGCTTCTGTTTTTTAAGTTCTTGTTCGTAAATTGAATCTAAATCGTTGATATTGATAAATTTTCCTTTTGTTATTAATACGGTTTGATAAATTTGGCTGAATATTTCGGCAAAGTTATTACCAACGTTTTGCTGAATTGCATCTGTTAGCTTAATGGTATCCCCTGTATATTCATGTAGCTTTTTTGTAGGAATTACTTTTTTAGGAGTAAATTCATACATTTGTTCTTTGGCTTTGGCAGAGGAACGCATTCCTAGTTCCAATTCTATAGCTAATTGGTATTTTGATAGCATTTGTTCGCTTACATCTTTGCGATATTGTGTGTACATATTCATAAGCCAAAATCCTTGTAATATTAGGATAGCCAAGGTGCCAATGGTTACGACGCAGATTACTATTTTTTGCTTCATCTTATATTTGCTTTTCTCATATTGTAAAGATAGTTTTTGTATTTGATTTTTATCGAAAGAACTATTGTAACTTTAAGTAATTGTTTTAAAATTTGTATTTATTAACATAATGGTTTGCTTTTCGTGAGATACGTGATGTGAATATGTCTGCTTTTTGTGACCTTTGAAAAAATCTTAAAAACAAATATTATGGATAAATTATCAACAGATGAAATGCAGGTTATTAAAGGTGGAGGAGTATGGGTTGAAATAAATGGTGAATGGATTTGGATTGCTAGTATAAAAGCTTCTGAAGAAGATCCCATAGATTTTCCTAGTAAGTAACTCTATATAAATATGCAAAATCAGATATTTATATCTGGTCAAGGGTATTTACCTATAGAGGATCTTATTCAGGCAGGACGTTCTATGTCCTGCCTTGGACTTATCAACGGAAAAATGGGGATTACCATTGCTCTTTTTCGCTATGCACGTCTTTCCGGTGAGTTAGCTTATGAAGAAGTTGCCAGTGAGTTGCTCGATGAAGTTTGTGAGCGTTTGGATTATTCAATGCCTGTATCTTTTGGTGACGGATTATGTGGCATTGGTTGGGGAATTGAATATTTAATTCGTCAAAAGTACATTGAAGGTGATGCGGATCTTATTTTAGAAGAGATAGATCGGGTTGTGATAGCTATGATACACTTGCGGAGAATAACTAAGATTGATCTTGAAGAAGGGCTTTGTGGAATAGGGAAGTACTTGATAGGGCGTATCCATTGGGGGAATGGTGTGAAAGATACTTATTGCAGTGCTAAGCTAAAGGAATATCTGATTTATTGGGTGGACTGGCTTGATGAATTGCTGTTATACAAAGAAGAAGGAATCAAAGATGTTTTGGACTTACTATCTGAATTATATGATTTGGGCTTCTACAAAGTAAAGGTTCGTTCAATATTAAAACGGCTTATTTCTGAACCACAAGGAGTTAACTGGATGATAAATAAAAATATATGCTTTTAAGTTATCATGATCAAGTGACCATTGCTATACCTTTTAGGGCTGACAGCTCACAAAGGAAGCGTAATTTAACATTATTACTCCGACATCTAATGCCATTGGAGAGTCGAATTGTGCTTCTTGAAGCTGATACTTCGGCCTGCTGCATGGAATGTAAAGAGGTAGAGACTTTAGAATACTTATTTGTTTATGATCCGGATGCCGTTTTTCATAAGACGCGTTATATTAATCAACTGTTGGAGTATTGTCAGACATCGATAGTGGTTATATGGGATGCGGATATCATATTGCCTTATGAGCAGTTGGAAACTGCTGTGAAAGCAATTGTTGAACAGCGATATATTGTGAGCATTCCATATAATAGAATAGTCTGGACATTGAATGCGAAGCAAAGCATTGATTATGAGGAATCGGGAGAAGGTTATTTTTATCTATTAAATCGGACTCAATGCTACTCGCAAATGATGGGGAAGTGTTCGTGCGGAGGGGTTCTAGTGGTTAATAGAGAAGGATATTTAAAATGTGGAGGAGATAATGAAAAACTCTATGGCTGGGGACCGGAAGATGTGGAGCGGATTCATCGTATGGAAATTTTGGGCTATCCTGTATATTGGGTGAATAGCGGCCCTCTATTTCACTTGTGGCATCCTCGAGGAAAGAATTCTTGGTTTATTAGTGAGGAGTTGGCTTTTGCTAATCGGGTTGAACTGATTAGGGTGTGTAACATGGAAAGAGAAGAACTTGTAGAGTATATCAATTCATGGAGGAAATGAAAAAGAAAAATATGGAAAGAGAATATTTCTTGCATCAAATAGCAAGTCATCGGATCTTGTCAAGTGGCTTTTGTCAGGGCTCCGGGTTATTTCAAGGGAAAATGGGGATCTCCTTATTTTTCTTCATTTACGCGCGATATGTTTCTAATCATTGGTATGAAGAGTTTGCGGGTGAACTTCTGGAAGATGTTTGTAATGGTTTGGATATAAATATCCCTATTACGTTTGTTGATGGTTTATGTGGTATAGGTTGGGCGATAGAGTTTATGGTACAGAGTGGCTATGTTGAAGGAAACACTGATGAAATTCTTATAAACATTGATTCTAAGGTTATGGAGCGTGATTTGAGGCGTATATCAGATATTTCGTTTGAAACAGGTCTGGAGGGTATTGTGGCTTATGTTTACACTAGATTGCACACTCCCAGAGTTGCTGCTTCTTCTCCATTTGATGCCGACTATCTTGAGGAATTAGTATGCGTGTGTAAGAAACACAAAATAGCTTGGACGGGTGAGCAATATGGGCTACAGTCGGTATGGGTGAAAGTGCTAAACTCTTTTCAAGATATATCTTTTGAGAGGTATGACTGGAGAGAAGGATTATGTATTTTAAAACAGCAAGGGGTATGAAGCAATTATTTATCATATCGAAAGAGAGTCGGGCAGCACGCTTTGGGATTGGCACTTATATCCGTCAGTTGATAGAGTGCTTTGATCTTTCTCTTTGGTGTATCCATGTGGTAGAATTGAATGCCAGTGTGGAAGGATATGTTTATAAGGAAGAGGATGGAGTCTTTTATTCGAAGATCTCTCTGCCTGTATATGTAAATGAATGGGATTTAGAAAAAGAGCGTTTGTATTATAGAGGGGTATTTTACTGGTTGGCTTCTTTAATTCCGGATGATAGAGAAGTGTTTTGTCATTTCAATTTTGCTCGTGACTATGAACTTGCACGATTGCTAAAACAGAGGTTAAAAGCTACGATTATTTTTACCTTACATTATATGGATTGGAGTTTTGATCTATTGGGAGACTATAAACGTTTTCTGTCTATTTTGTCTAAGCCTTTTTCTGAGGAGGAAGAAAAAATTGTTACTCGTTTTAAAGCCGAGAGAAAGTTTATGGTCGACTGCTGTGATTTCATTATTACAGTTTCTCGAAATTCGTATTTACTGTTACAGACACTTTATGGCATTCCTTCTTCTAAGTTAGTTTATATACCTCATGCCCTAAAAGATGGATATGTTGAAAAGAGTAGAGAAGAATCAAAAAGAATAAGGGATAAATATTTATTTGATAAAAATGAGAAACTGATTTTGTATGTAGGACGTTTGAGTAAAGAAAAGGGACTGATTGAGTTGATAGAAGCTTTTAAACGATTACGAAGAGAGTGTAAGGACGTACGGCTAATTGTGGCCGGAAGTGGAGATTTTGGCAAATACCTGACATATTCTAATCCATGTTGGACTCAGATTATCTTTATGGGTTTTTTGTCTAAAGATCAATTGGAGGAACTGTATACTATAGCTGATGTGGGAGTAGTTCCTTCTTTACATGAGGAGTTGGGTTATGTAGCGATAGAAATGATGATGCGTAATTTACCCATCATTTGTAGTAATGCTACGGGGTTATTAGAAGTGACAGCTAAAGGGAAATGTGGGAAACTGGTGGACTGGACTGTGGAGAATCGAATTGATTCATTGATGAAAGTCCTTTTAGAGTGGTATCGGTGTCCGAAAGTATACCAATATTACAGAGATATGGGGCGATTACGATTTTTAGAAGAATATTCATTTGATAAATTCCGAGAAAGAATAAAACTATTGTATCATATATAGCTTACATCAATTATTAACAATTAAAAACTAATTAAAATGAAAAAACTGAATAAAATTAGTTTGCATAATCTTAGTCAGACTGAGATGGCAAATAGAGAACAGAAAATGCTTAAGGGCGGACGTTTGTGTGCATGTGTTGGGGTTTGCCTTGGTGATGCTTGTGTTTGTACTGAAGCAGGTGATACCGGTTTATTCCCTTTGAGTGATAACAATACCAATGTGTATGATGGATCGAATTCTGACGAACAAGCACATTGGGATGGGATAAGGAACAAAGTCGTATAGGCTTTAGGACGCTGTAAATGATACAATAGTTTTATTTGTTAAATCATAAAATTACGCTTATGAACAAGTTTTATTGTGGATTTCTGCTTCTCATTTCATGTAGTTGCTCTCATAATAAAGAAAGGGTTTCTAATGATATGGATTTCTCTTTGTGTGTCATAGATGTTACTCGTGAATATCCTGTTGAGAAAGTGAATATACATGATGTTGCCGATGTAGAGTATGTTCCTTTAGAAACGACACGTAATTCATTGCTTGCTTCGGATTGTTCCGTTTTTCGGATTTCAGATGATTATATAACCGTTGCAAGTAGGGTTGATAATGGCAATATCTTTTTTTTTAATAGAAAAGGGAAGTACTTGTGGACTTTTAACCGGCGAGGAGGATCTGCTGAAGAATATAGTAATATCTCGGCATGGGATGCCGATTTTGGCATGCAAGAAATATACATCTATGATTCGTTCCGGAAAAAGATATATATTTATTCTTTGGGTGGACAGTATAAGCGTAGCCATGCTTTGCCTATGAAGGATTGCACATTTATCGATCTGTATAATTATGATAAGGATTATCTGATAGGTTATAATCGGTTTTATGACTTTCGTAAAAAGAAAAAGGTGGATACGCATCCTTACTATCTGATCGATAAACAGAGCGGAGAGATGTCTTCCATCGGGATTGCTGTGGATAAACCTATCAGTGAGAAGGTACATACAGAGATCGTAAAATTTCCCGGAGGGGCTTATAAAGATCAGGTCCTCTTTCTCATAACCGCGCTGATAAAAAATGGCGATGCTTTCTTGATTGCCGACTATGCTTTGGATACTATTTACAGCTATCGTCATCACAAGCTGGTTCCTATCGCCGTGCAGACTCCTCCGGTATATGCGTCAGATCCACCGGTCATTGTCGCTTGCGAATTATACACCGATTCGTACTTGTATTTTAGAATAATTCCGATGTATTATAATCCTTCTGCTCCCATGTCTCCTATGGCGGATGCTCCTGAGCTTGTGTTAAACAGGCATACAGGTAAGATTGCGGAATGGAAAATGTATGATTATAATTATTCCTCCGATATAGAAAGGCCTGTGCCGACTATGATACTTCAGTCTGCTGATAGAGAAAATTATGGTATAAGCATGTTTACAGCGGAAAGGCTTATTGAACAATATCAAGCAGGCGGGTTGAAGGGGGAGCTGAAGGATATTGCATCCCGATTGAGTATAGATGATAATGATATATTAATGATATGTAAATATAAATAGTGTTTTTATGGGAGAGATTATAGAAATAAACAAAAAAGAAATAATACATAATATTATCAATCTTAGGCAACTTGTATTTGAAGTTACAGATGCATGTAACTTGAAATGTAAGTATTGTGGATACTCTGATCTGTACGAAGGTTATGATAAACGTGAGAATCTGAGCTTTCCTTTTCATCGTGCTAAATTAATCATTGATTATTTATACGGATATTGGAAAATGAACTTTTGTGAAGGTATTCAGAAAACTGTATTGGTTAGCTTTTATGGAGGCGAACCATTGTTAAATGTTCCTTTTATTCAAGAGGTTATATCTTATGTTGAAGGTCTACCTTATGTTGGGCGTTTTTTTAGATATAGTATGACAACGAATGCAATGCTACTCGATCGGTATATGGATTTCTTGGTAACGAATAAGTTTCAATTACTCATTAGTTTGGATGGTGATGAGAAAGGACAAAGCTATAGAGTGGATTTGAGAGGGAATAATTCATTTAAGCGAGTTTATGGAAATATATTATTACTTCGAGAAAGATATCCTGATTTCTTTTTGACAAATGTTAATTTTAACTCAGTGTTACATAATCGTAACGATATTGCTTCTATTTACAGTTTTATAAAAGGAGAATTTGGTAAAGAACCTATGCTTTCACCGCTAAATGATTCGGGCATAAGAAAGGATAAACGTAATGAATTTGAGAGAACCTATCGTAGTATTTCGGATAATTTGAAGCAATCTTCTAACTGTGAGGTATTAGAAAAGGAGATGTTTATACGTGCACCTCAAGCAGCACGGCTGATGGATTATATTCGTACTTATAGTGGCAATGTATATGGGAACTATTCTAAGCTTTTGATAGATAAGGAAAAATTGCTATATCATCCAACGGGAACTTGTGTCCCATTTTCGAAAAAAATGTTTGTTACGGTAAAAGGGAAGATATTACAATGTGAGAAGATTAATCATGAGTTCGCTTTAGGAGTTGTCACGGACGATCAAGTATTGTTGGATTTGGATTTTGTTGTAGAACAACATAATAAGTATACGTGGAAATATATGAGGCAGTGTGAGAAGTGCTCCATAAAGTACCATTGTACAAACTGTGTATATCAAATAGATGACATAAAAGAAGAAAATATAAAATGTCCTTTCATAAAGACGCAGAAATATATTGATGAACAAGAGGCTTTGGCTCTTAGCTACTTAGGTAAGCATCCAGAGCTATATAAGAGAATATTAAATGAAGTTATAATAAGAGGATGAGTCATATATGAAAAAATATTGGTTGACATTATCTCAGGATACATTTTTATGGCTGAAAGAAAAGGAGGGTTGTGTATATAATACAATCACCCATAGAGCTTTCTCATTTGAAAAGACAGATGTATTAATTCCTATTGTTGATACTTTGTTACAAATACAAAATCTTTATCGAGTTTCAATAAGCGAAACTCAAATGGCTGATGTAGATGTCAAGAACTGGGTTAAAAAATTACTGGCTTTAAAATGTGCTAAATTAATATTGGATGATGGAATGATTCCTCCTCCGGTATCATTGAAGCCGGAACTTAAAATACAAGATACTATCAGTTATTATCGCCATACTCATGATCAGCATGTGGATGGACGCTTGATGGATAATCTGCATAAATTGGTTATTCATTTAAATGATAAGAATTATCTTGATTGGAATTATAGCCAACAAAGTCTATTCGAAAGAAAGGATACCGTTTTGAGGGACTATAGACTCTTGAGTCAATTTCTCATTAGTATGGGAAAACCGTATTATTTGTCGGAAGTGGTTTTGGTAGGATGTTTATGGGAATATACTGATTATAAACAATTGTTGGACTTTTTTTATGGATTATCTATTCCTGTATCAATTTGTTGCGAGGAAAAAGATCTTGTAAACTATAGGAAGAAAGAATACGATTTCATTTATAAAAAGGTTTCTTTTTATGTGTTGATTACTGATTATACATCAATTGTTCAATTAGTAAAAGATTCCAATGTCTGCTACCAGTTTATGATTTTTTCCGAGGAAGACTATAAAAATGCAGAGATTTTGATAATACAATATCATTTGGAAAATTATCGAATGATTCCTATATATACGGGTGATAATCTTGCTTTTTTTGAGAATAATATTTATTTATCAGAAGAAGAACTCTTAAATATAAATCTCTCTAAAAGAGAGATATTCGCTCATCAAGTAATAAATACTAATTATTTTGGAGTTTTGACGATTGGTCCGGATGGAAAAGTTTATTCTGGTGACATGAATGAACCTGCAATTGGTACGATTGATGAAAGTTTATACACCATTGTTTATCGTGAGATGACCGAAGGTCATTCCTGGCTTCGCATCCGCGATCAAAAACCTTGCTGTGACTGCATTTACCAATGGCTGTGTCCTTCGCCCTCTAATTATGAATTGGCTATTGGAAAACCGAACCTCTGTCATGTGAAACCATAAATGATAATAGCTTATGAATCGTACTTTCTGTTTTGTTCCGGTTCGCAAAGGGAGTAGAGGTATTCCCGGTAAGAACCTGCGTATGCTGGGAGACAAACCTCTGGTATGTTGGATTATCGATACCGTCCTTGCTTCCGGCATAGCGGACGAGATATGTGTAGCGACCAATTGTGATGAAATGGACAGTCTGATACGAGGCCGTTACAAAGAAGTTGTACAGATATTCAGGCGCAGTGAGTGGAGTGCAAGGGATGAGGCTTCCAGCCTGGAAGTTGTACAGGAATATCTTAATTATCGTAAGCCGGACCGGAATGATGATTTTATTTTGTTACAGGCTACTTCTCCTTTTACGACTGCACAAGAACTAAGGGGGCTTGTAGAAGAGATGAAAAGGGGGGAAGCGGATTCCTATGTTGCCTGTTGCCGTTTGAAGAAGTTTCGTTGGAGTGATGAGGGGAGACCTTTGGACTATTCATTCGAAACCAAACCTCGCCGACAGGAGTACAAAGGTTTTCTGATAGAGTCGGGAGCTTTCTATGCTTCTACGGTGGGGAGAATACTGGACTCCGGGCAGCTTCTTTCGGGAGTTGTGAAGGTGGTGGAGGTCGGTCCTGCAGGGATGATAGATATCGATGAAGAAGCGGATTGGGGGCTGGCTGAACATTATATTGAAACCGGGCTTTAATAAAAAAGATATGGATAGACGGGACTATTATGTGGAGTATTATGAGGTGCTGGATAGGGTGCTGTCTGACTACGTGAACCATTTGAGGGAGGAGAAAGAGTATTGGCTGAAAATTGGGAGGCATGATGTGGGCGTGCCTTTGATCAATTTACTATTCTGGCAGTTCACTTGGCATAGAGAGGAGTACGACCGGTTACGTAAAGAAGGAAAGAGCTGTGGGGAAGCATTGGGTAGCGTAAAGGAGATACTGGCCGATAAGCAGGTGGAAGAATGGGAGCGACAGGAAGAGGAATACAAAATCTACGACCATGAATGGTATGAGGCACTGGCACCTTATGGCGGGCAGTTGGTGATCTATATTTATAATGCCCGTCAGTTGGCTTATCTGACTCCGTTGATTGAACGTCTGGAAGAACCGGTGTTGCTCTTGTCGGAATATGAGATTCCGGATGAAACGGAGTTGCCGGACTTTGTAACGGCCATTACTCTTGAATTTACCAAAACAGTTCCATTGGTTAATCCATTCCTGAAAGAGTGGTTTCCCTTGATTTTTCAATATGCGAATACATTTGATATATTGATGAGGATCTTGCAACCTAAAGGATTGATTTTTCTGGAAGGTTGCCATTACCAACAGTTATTGCTTGCCACCATAGGGCGTGATTATGGAATACCGACCTTGTGTATCCAGCAGGGATGGCCGTCATTGATGCACACAGCTTTCAGGAGGATGCCTTACCGGTACTATCTGATGTGGGGGGAAGGTTTCCGGACTTTGTGGGAGAAGCATAATCCGTTGCCGGACTTTGTCCCGACGGGTTATATGTATCAGGTGGAACCACGTAATGAAACGAAAAAGGAGTGTGTTACTTTTTTCTTGCAGGGACCTTTTTTTCTGAGTGACAAAAGGTATCTTCAAGAGATGATCCGTCTGATAGGGACGGTTGCCGCGGAATTTCCCGCCCGGCGGTTTCTGGTGCGTGAACATCCCGAGTTCAGGATAGGTGAGGAGGTACGCATGGAATGGGAGCAGATTCCCAATATAGAAATGGTAACGGATGAAAAGCTGGCAGAGGTATTTGCCCGCACACGGGTAGGGGTGGCACACTATTCTTCTTCTTTGATGGAGGGAGTGGCACACGGTGCTGTCCCGTTGGTGTACGATCCGACTGAGGGATCGCGGTATTCTCCGGATGTGGAAGCCGAGGGGCTGGGGATGATAGCGAAAACGAAAGAGGAGTTGACCGGCGGTTTGTCCCGGATATTGGGGAATTATGAAGATTTTAAACAGAGGATAGAGAAGGAACAACCTCTGTGGTTTCAGGCAACAGGAGGAGAAACTCTCCGGAATATGGTAGGGTTTATTAAAGAAAAAATGCCTCCTGTTACGTTGAAGGAGATTTATGTGGTTGATACGGATACGTTGACACGCGAACGGCCCGTCGGGGTATCGGGGTTATTGCGCTGTAAGAATTGTGAGGATTTTTTGGAGATGTGCATTGATTCGTGTATCGATGGATTGGATGAGTTGATAGCTGTCTATCATGATTGTACGGATCGTACGCCGGAGATTCTCAGGCAGAAGGCGGCACAATATCCGGATAAAATCAGGGTCTTTGAGTATCAGCCGTCTGTATATCCGATCGATCTGGATGAGGAGGAGTTGGAGAAGGCAAAGCTGTTGCCGCCCGACTCTATCCATACGTTGGCAGGTTATTGCAACTATGCATTGTCGAAAGCAAGCTATCGGTACGCAGTGAAGATCGATGCCGATCAGGTTTATTTTACGGATCGGCTGAAACATATCTGTGATGCTTACCGTTCTGATAAAAAAGTGCGGTTCAACGTGGCGGAATGTATCTCTTACAACCTGTATCGGGCTTATGTGGACTCTTTCAACCGTATAGAGATGCGACCGTTCAGGTGGCTGGAACGAATTGCGTTGTGGACACATGCGTTGTATGCTTCTTATCTGGAGAAGATGATCATCCGGTATAAAGTGCCTGTCTCGATGTCGGGCATTAACTTGTTCCGGAAAGACCGGGAGTGGATGGTAGGGTTGGGGCAGGAACATCCGGAGCCTGATAGCAAAGAGATACTCCCTCCGTTCAATGGCGTGCGTGATACTTTCTTTTTTGAGGTGTCTGAGGACCGGATATTCAGGTATGTGACGGAAACGAAGCCGGATGGCCGTCATCGGGGGGTGGAGGTGATGCGTTGTCCGAATGAAATATTGGATGCCGGCTTTTGTTGGTTTCATTTGCGTGCCCTGATGAAGGAGCATGAAGAGGGCTATCGGCAGTCTTACCGGAAACATCCGGAGAGGTTTATACCTTTAGGGACCTTTGTGAAGCTGTCGTATAGAAATTTACAACAGAGATATAAACCTTTTGTTGCCGTACGTTGGGCGGAACCGGTATTCGCTTATTTCTTCATGACGGGTAAAGGGAGGATTCCGTGGAAAAAGTTGAAAGAGATAGAATGAATAGTGGCAGATAAATGTGTTTCGCAGCTTGATAAAAGATAGATGGTAGATGGATATATTGATTCTTTTTTATAATACGATGTGGGGATTTCCACTCGAGTTCCGAAAGGAAGATTTACCTGGGGGCTGTGTGATAACGACTGATCGAAACCTCATTGCAAAGGCGGATGCTGTGGTTTTCCATTTGCCCGATTTGCCTTCGGTGATGGAGGATGAAATCGATAAGCGGGAAGGACAGCTTTGGGTGGGATGGAGTCTGGAATGTGAAGAGAATTATAGTTGGACGAAGGATCCCGAGTTCAGAGAGAGTTTTGACTTATGGATGGGGTATCATCAGGAGGATGATATTGTGTATCCTTATTATGGATCGGATTATGGGAAGATGCTGGTTACGGCACGGAGGGAAAAGCCTTATAAGAAGAAGGCATGTATGTTTATTTCGAGTGATATGAACCGGAGTCACCGACAAGAGTATCTTAAGGAATTGATGCAGTATACCGACATCGATTCGTATGGGAAACTATACCGTAATTGTGAATTACCTGTTGAGGATCGGGGACGGGATACACTTCTTAGTGTGATCGGGGATTATCAGTTTGTGATAAGTTTTGAGAATGCGATAGGGAAGGATTATGTGACAGAAAAGTTTTTCAATCCTTTGTTGGCCGGTACTGTTCCGGTCTATCTGGGAGCTCCCAATATTCGGGAATTTGCTCCGGGAGAAAATTGTTTTCTGGATATTTGTACTTTCGATTCTCCCGAGGGAGTAGCCGCTTTTATGAATCAATGCTATGATGACGAGGCATTGTATGAACGTTTTTATGCATGGAGGAAACGGCCTTTATTATTGTCGTTTACAAAAAAGTTAGAGCAAGTCCGGAGCAATCCGTTAATCAGGCTTTGCCAAAAAATACACGAACTAAAATTGGGAGGGATATGAAAGAGGTAAAAAGACCGGTAGTTTCGGTGGTGGTTCCGGTCTATAATACGGAACCTTTTCTGGCGGAATGTCTGCACTCTTTAGAGAAGCAGACTTTAACGGATATTGAGATCATTTTGGTGAATGACGGATCGACGGATAATTCCGGGAGGTTGCTGCGGGAGTATGCGGGTAAGGATGCTCGTTTCGTTTATGTGGAACAGGAGAATCAAGGGCTCTCTGCTGCACGAAATACCGGAATGGAACATGCTTCCGGGCATTATCTGGCATTTCTGGACAGTGATGACTGGCTGGCAGAGAATGCTTTGCAGGTGTTATGTGCTATTGCAGCGAAGACCCGTACTGATATTGTTTCGGGAAACACACTGGCGGTGCATGCCGATGGACAGGTGCAAAGTTGGGAAAGAAGGGGCAGAGAGTTGTTTGCGACAGGCACCGTAGTGTCCGGTAGTACATATTTTTCAAGAGTGATGGATTGCAGGTGTTATGTCCCCATGGTATACAATTATTTATATAGGAGGGATTTTATTGAACAGAATGGATTTCGCTTTGAACCGGGGTTGGTTCATGAAGATGAATTATGGACTCCTCAGGTGCTGACAACCGCTCAAAAAATAACGGTTGCCGATATTGATTTTTATTATTACCGGCAACGGGAAGGATCGATTATGACGGCGACGGCAGCGGGCAGGCGGATTGCTTCCATTCAATTGATTATTGAGAAGTTACTGGAATATAGCCGTAAGCACTTGTTTGAGAAAAAATATAGAGAGGCAAAGGAAGCACTCTATGTAAGGCTGTTGCAGATATATTCTACTGCCTGTACATTGCATCCGGACGGAACTTATACAACTTTGTACGATAGGGCGGGAGAGATGCTTCGTGTTTGTGAGGAACTCAGGCGGCAAGAGTCTCTTGGGAGATGGTATAGTGAGGAAATCCTCAACAGGATGAAACTGTATTATGACCGGCTCCAAACGATGGAAGGATGAGGGGGGATGGCAGGGAGCTGAACAACTTCATTTTATGTATGTTAGACCTTGAAAATCGTAGTATGTCATGAAAGATATTACAATGCTAAACAAACCACCATTAGACTTCTTCGGATGCAACTTTTGTCTTGTAGAGAAGCATCGTATGGCTTTTGTCCTTATTTCGAAATGTGGACTTACTTTTTTGGAAAACATAGCTATTTATGCGTCAGCAGGTATGATTCCTGATACCGAAGATCAGACTCATTTTTATATCGCCCGGGTAAAACCAGAACGTTTTTTGGTACCGGTTTCTGAGATGTCTGGTTATGAAAGGGAGCATAAATCGTATTTGAAGGTAGCGGTTTGGAGGGATCCGGTAGAAAGGCTGGTTTCTGCTTATAAATATTTTATACTTGAACGTACCTTCAATCAATACATGTACATGTGTAATCTGTATCAGGATTGTTCTTTTGAACGCTTTCTTTCGTTCGTTGAGTTTGAATTGGGGAAGGCAAATCCGTTGTGGCAGGATGAACATATACGCAGGCAATCTGATTTTTATACTTCTGCTGATGTGGACTGTATTGTACCTCTCAGCAAGTTGAACCGTTTTTTAGCCGAGAGGGGAGTGGATATGCCGGAAGAAAAGGCAAATGCCACATCTGTCCGGTTTGAACTGAAGGATGAAAAACAGATAGCAAAGATAAAAGAACTATATCGTCTTGATTATGAAATACCTGTTGGTTGTTAAAAAAAGAATAAGATGGATGCACATATAGAACAAATAGCAAAATCGCTTTACTTCTCTTGCAAACAATTTGATATAGGGCTATTTTATGGAAAGATGGGACGTTGCCTTTTCTTTTTTGATTATTCACGTGTCACTGAATTGAGGGCGTTTGAGGAACTGGCCGGAGAATTGCTGGATGAAGTGATGGAGAGTGTCTGCTTAGGGATGCCGGTCGGTCTGTCTTTCGGATGGTGTGGTATAGGTTGGGGGGTGGAATATCTGGTCCGGAAGGGATTTGTGGAAGATGATGATAATGAAGGGCGCAATAAGATTGATGAGAAAGTGATGGAGTATGATGTCAGGCGCTTGGGCGATTACTCTTTAGCTACAGGGTTGGAAGGAATTTCATGGTATGTATTGCTTAGACTCTCTTCGGGAGATAAAGGTGTAAGGATAGGGGAAAAAACTATCTGTCTGATTTGAAAAGTGCTTGTGAGAAAGCTTTAAAAAAAGGGCGGTATGAGGGGATACTTCTGTTACTGGATTTTCTGAATGGGAAAAGGGCAAATTATCCTTTCGGGGAGTTTTTTTCACAAATTCCGGGAGAAGCGCATTATATTCCGGATATGTGATGTATTTTTGTTACGTAGACTAATATTATGAATCAATGAAATTAAATTCTTTTCCTCACTATCTCCAGTTGGATGCTATGGATTGCGGTCCTTCCTGCCTTCGCATGATTGCGAAGTATTATGGTAAGAGCTACTCCCTGCAAACTCTCCGTGCACGCTCTTTTATTACCCGTGAAGGAGTTTCCATGCTGGGCATCAGCGATGCGGCGGAATCGATCGGTTTCCGTACTTCGGGGGTGCGCATCTCTTTGGAGCAACTGAAGAAGGATGTACCGTTGCCTTGCATTCTGCATTGGAACCAGAATCACTTCGTGGTCTGTTATGATATAAAGAAGAAACGTAGCGGCTACCGTTTCTATATCGCCGACCCCGCCCGTCAGTTGATTTCGTACAGTGAGGAGGAGTTTAAGAAATGCTGGTTGTCTACTAAGGTGAATGGAGAGGAGAAAGGGGCTGCACTTGCGCTTGAACCGGGTCCGGAATTCCAAGGGCAGGGCGACGAAGAAGAATCCGGCAGTCGCAGTCTTCGTTTCTTTCTTAAATATTTGTCTCCTTATCGTAAACAACTGATTCAACTGATTCTGGGAATGCTGACAGCGAGCTTGTTGCAGCTTATTTTCCCTTTTCTGACACAGTCATTGGTGGATGTGGGTATTCGCGACGGTAACCTGAACTTTATCACTCTGATCCTGATTTCACAACTGGTGATTTCCGTTTCACAACTTTCGGTCGAGTTTATCCGTAGCTGGATTATGCTTCACATGAATACGCGTATCAATATTTCGCTGATCTCTGACTTCCTGGCGAAGTTGATGAAGCTTCCGCTCCATTATTTCGATACGAAGATGATTGGTGACATTATGCAACGTATAGGCGATCACGGACGTATCGAGAGTTTTCTGACGGGATCGTCCATCAGTACGCTTTTCTCTTTTGTGAACTTCTTTATCTTTGCTTTTGTGCTGGCTTATTACAATCTGGGTATTCTTGCTATCTTTCTGGTGGGCAATTCACTCTATATCTGTTGGATTCTTGTGTTTATGAAGTACCGGCGCGAATTGGATATCCGCCGTTTTGCCCAGGCGGCGGGCGAACAGAGTAGTTTGATACAGTTGGTGACTGCCATGCAGGAGATCAAACTGAACAACTGTGAAAAACAAAAACGCTGGCAGTGGGAACGTATTCAGGTGAAACTTTTCAAGATCAGCGTAAAAGGTCTGGCACTGGGACAGGTGCAACAGGTGGGTTCTGTCTTTTTTAATCAGACTACGAATATTGTCATCTCTTTTATTGCTGCTAAATCGGTTGTGGAGGGAAATATGACGTTGGGTATGATGATGTCACTGACGTATATTATCGGTCAGTTAAGCGGTCCGATCGGTTCTTTTATCGGTTTTGCACAGCAGTTGCAGGATGCGAAGATCAGTCTGGAGCGCCTGAACGAGATTCATGGGCAGAAGGATGAAGAGCAGGATATTGCCTCTAAGCTGACGGTTCTTCCGGAACGGCGTGATATACGTATCGAGAATCTCTCGTTCAGTTATGACGGTGCGGATCGTGACTATGTGCTGAATGATGTGAACCTGAACATACCCGAACACAAGGTGACGGCGATTGTGGGTGCGAGCGGTAGCGGCAAGACTACGCTGATCAAGCTGATGCTTGGCTTTTATACTCCGAATAAGGGGGATATCAAGATAGGTGAGACCCCTCTGGATGTGGTAAATCCGCACCTCTGGCGTGCGAAGAGCGGTTCGGTGATGCAGGATGGCTTTATCTTCTCTGACACGATTGCAAATAATATTGCCGTGGGGGAGGAACAGGTGGATGTGGAGCGCCTTCGCCATGCGGTGACAGTGGCCAACATTCGTGACTTCATCGATTCTCTTCCTTTGGGGTATAATACGAAGATCGGCATGGAGGGAAACGGCATCAGCCAGGGACAGCGTCAACGCCTGCTGATAGCCCGCGCTGTTTATAAAAATCCTGAGTTCCTGTTTTTCGATGAGGCGACGAATGCATTGGATGCCAACAATGAACGCGAGATTATGGAGCATCTGCACACGTTCTATCGTGGTAAGACGGTTGTGGTAGTGGCGCACCGTTTGAGTACGGTTCGTGATGCGGATAAGATCGTGGTGCTGGATAGGGGTGCTGTAGCCGAAGAGGGAACCCACCGGGAACTGACGGAAAAGAAAGGATTGTATTATCAGTTGGTGAAGAATCAGTTGGAATTAGGAAGTTAGATATGGAAAAGGAGCACACATATAAAGAGATCGAGCTTCGTAGCGAAGAGGTGCAGGAAGTGATGAATCGTGTTCCGGCATGGATTCTTCGCAGTGGCATTACGGTGCTGTTTGTCATAGTGGTGGCATTGGTTGCCGGAAGCTATTGGTTTAAATATCCGGATGTGATTGCTGCGGAGGTGACGGTAAGCACACAAGATCCTCCGGCTTACGTAGTGGCCCGAGCAGCCGGAAGACTGGAGAATCTGTATGTACAAAACGGTCAGGAGGTGGAACCCGACACGAATCTGGGGACAATAGAGAATACAGCTTGTGCGTCGGATGTATTCTCCTTGCAAGAGCGGATGCGGAAGTGGAAACAGGAAGGATATACGCCTGAGTCGGGTAAAGGGCTTTTTCTACATTCGGAAACAGATCGCTGGCGGCTGGGAGAGATACAGTCGGCCTATGCGGCGTTTGTGAGTACTCTCTCCGAAATGGTGCGTATGAATGAATTGGGGTATTATGCAAAGAAGTTACAGTCGCAGAGGGAACTTTTGGAGACTCAGAAGAAATATTATGGTCAGGTTCGGAGCCAGTATTTTCTGATAGAGAAAGAGTATGCCCTGGCTCATGCTTCGTATACGCGAGATTCAATTCTCTATCATCGCCAGGCGATGATTATTACGGAGTTTGAACAGTCTGGGAGTCGCTACCTGCAAAGTCTTCAGTCAAGGGAGTCGGCCCGCATGCAGTTAACTCAGGTGGATATGCAGATAGAACAATCGGAAGAGACATTGCTCGATCTGGAGAAACAGGCGTTTGAGGAGAAGCAGACACAGGCCGTGAATCTGAGAAATGCTACGGATCAGTTGCAGAGTCAGCTCACCGCCTGGGAGCAGCGTTATCTGCTTCGAAGTCCGGTTGGGGGAAAGGTTACTTTCCTGAATGTATGGAGTGTGAATCAGTACGTGGAATCGGGGGCTACAGTGTTTGTGGTTGCTCCCGAAGAAGAATCTTTGCCTGTGGGGACGGCGTTGCTGCCTTTGCAGGGGTCGGGTAAAGTGAAAGCCGGACAGCGGGTAAATCTGCGTTTGAACAACTATCCGGATCAGGAGTTCGGCTATGTAAAGGGGAAGGTGAAAAGTGTATCGCCCCTGCCGACGGCGGAAGGCATGTATGTGGTCGATATTGCCTTACCGGACGGACTGACAACCAATTATGGGAAGACCTTGCCGTTGACTCGTGAGATGAAGGGAAGTGCGGAAATTATCACGGATGATCTTCGCCTGCTGGAAAGATTGATTATGCCGTTACGAAAAATTTTCATGGAACAAAAATAGGTCAAAGTAGCTTTAGGACTATATATAATAAGGTGTATCCCCCGAACTTTGTAGAAAATGCCTCGGAAATTTCTATTTATCCAAAACCTTTTAGTTTCGTTGGTGTTATTTAAATAGTTTCAATAATAAATAGGAAGATTTGTAATAACCACTTTAACTATTAAGGTATATGAAAAAGATTCTAATGCTGCTGGCCTTAGCCGGCGTTACATCTGTTGCTTCTGCGCAGCAGACTACAATTACGGGATACGAAGTTATCCAGGTACAAGACAAATATCAAGTGATCACTAACCCTTTCTGGGATAATTGGTTTTTCTCTATCGGCGGAGGTGCTGAAGCACTGTTCGGCGATAATGACCATGTCGGGAAATTCAGGGACCGTATCAGTCCGACATTGAATGTGGCTGTCGGTAAATGGTTTACTCCGGGATTGGGGTTGCGATTGCAGTACAGTGGCTTACAGGGACGCGGCTTTGCCGGTTCGGAAACAGCTGATTTTGTGAAGAGTGGTAAACTGGCTAATGGGTATTATAAACAGAAATTCAACTATATGAATCTTCACGGGGACGTGATGTTCAACTTGAATGCACTGTTTGGCGGATACAACTCTCACCGTGTATATGAAATTATCCCTTATTTGGGAGCCGGTTTTACTCATTCATATTCGAAACCTCATCGTGAGGCGTTTGCTATGAACGCAGGTATTATCAACCGTTTCCGCGTTTCGAGTGCGGTAGATATCAATATCGAAATCGGTGGTATGCTGGCCGAAGATAAGTTTGACGGAGAAATTGGCGGAAAACATGGATATGACGGTGTTGCCAGCCTGACTGCCGGTTTGACTTATCGTTTCCCGGCTCGCGGATTTGCCCGTCCGATGCCACAGATTATTTCTGAAATCGAACTGGCTAATATGCGTCGTCAAATGAATGACATGGCTGCTGCTAACCAGTCACTGCAACAGCAGTTGGTTGACGCACAGAATCAGCCGGTGGCAGAAGTTGCCGAACAGGTAGTCGTTACGGATGCTAACATTGCTCCGCGTACCGTATTCTTCACAATCGGATCTTCTGAACTGTCACCACGTGAAGAGATGAACTTGTCTTATCTTGCTGCCAAGATGAAAGAATTCCCGGATACACAATATACCGTATACGGATATGCTGACTCAGCAACCGGTACTCCTGCATTCAATAAGGAGTTGAGCCAGAAACGTGCTCAGGCTGTTGTCAATGCATTGGTTAAGAAATACGGAGTAGATTCCAGCCGCTTGAAGGTTGATGCCGGTGGTGGTGTGGATAAATTCGGTAAACCTATTTACCTAAACCGAGTTGTATTAGTAGAGTCTGTTAAATAAGTTCGGACTTGACTTTCTTTAAAAGAAATCGCCCTGTTATCGATCCGGTAACAGGGCGTTCTTTTTTTATAGATAAGTATCTGGGCTTACTTATGTATCTAACTTCTATTTGTTGAATCGCTTCACTTGTTCGTTGATCAGTTCGGCATCATCGAAGTAGTTTATCTTCATGGCTTTGCGAACATCCGACAAGGTATCGGCAGCGGCAGCTCTTGCTACTTCACAGCCTTTTCTCAGCATTTCATAGATGGCGGGAATATCTTTTTCGAATTCTTTCCGACGGTTGCGGATAGGCTCCAACTCTTCTTGCATAATGGAGTTGAGGAAACGTTTTACCTTTACATCACCCAAACCGCCGCGCTGATAGTGGGCTTTCAACTCGTTCAGATTCGGATAGTCGGGCAGGTAACGTTCGAAGTGTTCGGGACGGCAGAATGCATCCAAGTATGTAAATACGGTGTTACCCTCGATTTTACCCGGATCTTGCACGCGCAGATGATCGGGGTCGGTGAACATGCTCATCACTTTCTTTTGGATTTCATCAGCTTCTTCGGCCAGATAAATGCAGTTGCCTAACGATTTACTCATCTTGGCTTTTCCATCGGTACCGGGCAGGCGCAGGCAGGCTGCATTATCCGGTAAAAGGATCTCCGGTTCTACCAGGGTTTCTCCATAGATATAATTGAAACGGCGGACAATCTCTCTGGCTTGCTCGATCATGGGCTCCTGGTCTTCACCAACCGGTACGGTTGTGGCACGGAAGGCAGTGATGTCGGCAGCCTGACTGATGGGGTAAGTGAAGAAACCTACCGGAATACTGGTTTCAAAGTTACGCATCTGGATTTCTGTTTTCACAGTGGGATTACGTTGCAGGCGCGATACGGTGACGAGATCCATATAATAGAAAGTCAGTTCGCACAGTTCCGGAATCTGGGACTGGATGAAGATGGTTGATTTTTCCGGGTCGAGTCCGCAAGCCAGATAATCGAGAGCTACTTCAATTACGTTCTGACGTACTTTTTCGGGGTTGTCGATATTATCGGTCAGTGCCTGTGCATCGGCAATGAAGATGAAAGTTTTGTCAAACGAGCCGGAGTTTTGCAGTTCGACTCTCCGTTTCAGCGAGCCTACGTAGTGTCCGATGTGGAGCTTTCCGGTAGGACGGTCGCCTGTTAATATGATTTTTTCTTTTCCCATTACTTTTGTTTTTAATCGAAGGGCAAAGATAGTCAGAATCGGCAGAAGTAACAAATAAAACGAATATTCTTACCAGATTCCTTTGTAATTATAGAAATAAGTCGTTACTTTGCACAAACTTTGAAACAACAATGAATCAACAGGAAATCAGAAGTAAGTATTATCTCCATTCGAGTGTATTTCACCCGGAATCGGTCTACTTCTTCTCTTTTCTCCAAAAACGATATTTAGTTCTTTGGTAATGCGTTAGTCCTTTATTGAGGGCAACGCATTTTTTTTATGCGGACACTTAGAAATAACAACTTATAATGACAATAAAAGAAATGGAAAAGGAAATGAAAAAAGTTCTTGTTTTGGGTTCAGGCGCACTCAAAATCGGACAAGCCGGAGAGTTTGATTATTCCGGTTCACAGGCATTGAAGGCCTTGAAAGAAGAAGGTATCAATTCGGTATTGGTTAACCCGAATATCGCAACCATTCAGACTTCCGAGGGAATTGCTGATAAGGTGTATTTCCTGCCCGTGACTACTTATTTCGTAGAAGAGATTATTAAGAAAGAACGCCCCGACGGTATTCTGCTCGCATTCGGCGGACAGACTGCCCTGAATTGTGGTGCGGAACTTTATACAAAGGGGATTCTGGATAAATATGGCGTGAAAGTATTAGGTACTTCGGTTGAGGCTATTATGTATACGGAAGACCGTGACTTGTTTGTGAAGAAACTCGATGAAATCGAGATGAAAACTCCGATCAGCCAGGCGGTGGAGAGCATGGAAGATGCTATCGCTGCTGCGCGACGCATTGGCTATCCGGTGATGGTTCGTTCGGCTTATGCATTGGGAGGACTCGGCAGCGGTATTTGTGCCAATGAAGAAGAGTTCCTGAAACTGGCCGAAAGTTCGTTTGCTTTCTCTAAACAGATTTTGGTAGAAGAGTCGCTGAAGGGCTGGAAAGAGATTGAGTTTGAGGTGATCCGCGATGCGAACGATCACTGCTTTACAGTGGCAAGCATGGAGAATTTTGATCCGCTGGGCATTCATACCGGTGAATCGATCGTAGTAGCTCCGACTTGTTCATTGGACGACAAAGAGTTGAAAATGTTGCAGGAACTGTCAACCAAATGTATCCGTCACCTGGGTATTGTCGGTGAGTGTAACATTCAGTATGCGTTCAATTCGGATACGGATGATTATCGTGTGATCGAGGTGAATGCACGTTTGAGCCGTTCGTCGGCATTGGCTTCGAAGGCTACCGGTTATCCGTTGGCATTTGTGGCTGCAAAAGTGGCATTGGGTTACACACTCGACCAGATCGGTGAGATGGGAACTCCGAATTCCGCTTATGTGGCTCCACAGCTTGATTATTATATTTGCAAGATTCCTCGTTGGGACCTGACCAAGTTTGCCGGTGTATCCCGTGAGATCGGATCGAGCATGAAGTCGGTAGGTGAGATTATGTCAATCGGACGTTCGTTTGAAGAGATTATCCAGAAAGGGCTTCGTATGATCGGACAAGGCATGCATGGGTTTGTCGGTAACGATGACGTACACTTTGAGGATCTGGATAAGGAACTTTCTCACCCGACAGATCTGCGTATCTTCGCATTGGCTCAGGCTATGGAGGAAGGTTATACCATAGAGCGTATTCACGAACTGACAAAGATCGATCCGTGGTTCTTGGGTAAACTTAAAAATATTGTTGACTATAAGGCTAAGCTGTCTGCCTATGATAAAGTAGAGGATATCCCGGCCGATGTGTTGCGTGAGGCTAAAGTTCTGGGCTTCTCCGACTTCCAGATTGCACGATTTGTGCTGAATCCGGTGGGAAATATGGAGAAAGAGAATCTGATGGTACGTGCACGCCGTAAAGAACTGGGTATTCTTCCGGCAGTGAAACGCATTAATACAATCGCTTCCGAACATCCTGAATTGACAAACTATCTGTATATGACTTATGCGGTTCAGGGCTATGATGTGAACTATTATAAGAATGAAAAATCAGTAGTTGTTCTGGGTTCAGGCGCTTATCGTATAGGTAGTTCGGTTGAGTTCGACTGGTGTTCGGTAAATGCTGTGCAGACTGCCCGTAAGCTGGGATATAAATCGATTATGATTAATTATAACCCCGAAACGGTGTCTACTGACTATGATATGTGTGACCGTCTGTACTTTGATGAACTTTCGTTCGAACGTGTACTCGATGTCATTGACCTGGAGCAACCTCGCGGTGTGATTGTATCTGTAGGTGGACAAATTCCGAATAACCTGGCTATGAAACTCTATCGTCAGTCTGTTCCGGTATTGGGTACTTCTCCTATTTCTATCGACCGCGCCGAGAATCGTAATAAGTTCTCTGCAATGCTCGATCAACTGGGGATAGACCAACCGGCATGGCAGGAGCTGACCAGTCTGGAAGATGTGAAGGGATTTGTGGAGAAAGTAGGTTATCCGGTGCTGGTTCGCCCGTCTTATGTGTTGTCGGGTGCTGCAATGAACGTTTGCTATGACGACGAAGAATTGGAGAACTTCTTGAAGATGGCTGCTGAGGTATCCAAAGAGTATCCGGTGGTTGTTTCTCAATTCCTTGAGAATACCAAGGAAATCGAGTTTGATGCAGTAGCTCAGAACGGAGAAGTAGTAGAATATGCCATCTCTGAACATATTGAATTTGCCGGTGTGCACTCCGGTGATGCTACTTTGGTATTCCCTGCACAGAAAATCTATTTTGCAACAGCACGCCGTATTAAGAAAATCAGTCGTCAGATTGCAAAAGAGCTCAATATTTCGGGTCCGTTTAATATTCAGTTCCTGGCTCGTAACAACGAAGTCAAAGTGATTGAATGTAACTTGCGTGCTTCACGTAGTTTCCCGTTTGTTTCGAAGGTGTTGAAACGCAACTTTATCGAAACAGCTACCCGCATTATGCTTGATGCCCCATACAGTCGTCCTGATAAGTCCGCATTTGACATTGATTGGATCGGAGTAAAAGCGTCTCAGTTCTCCTTCTCGCGTCTGCATAAGGCCGATCCGGTTCTGGGCGTAGATATGTCGTCTACCGGTGAAGTGGGTTGTATCGGTGATGATTTTTCGGAAGCATTGCTGAATGCGATGATCGCTACAGGCTTTAAGATTCCAGGAAAGGGAGTTATGTTCTCTTCAGGTGCAATGAAGTCGAAAGTCGATTTGTTGGAGGCAAGCCGCATGTTGTTCAACCAAGGGTATAAGATTTATGCAACAGCCGGTACTGCTGCTTTCCTGAATGCACATGGGGTAGATACTACTCCGGTTTACTGGCCGGATGAGAAACCGGGAGCTGAGAATAATGTGATGAAGATGATTGCCGATCATAAATTTGATTTGATCGTAAATATTCCGAAGAATCATTCGAAGCGTGAATTGACAAACGGTTACCGTATCCGTCGCGGTGCGATAGATCACAATATTCCGTTGATCACTAATGCTCGTCTGGCAAGTGCGTTTATCGAGGCATTCTGCGATCTGAAACTGGAAGATATTCAGATAAAGAGCTGGCAGGAATATAAATAATTCTATTTGCAACAATTAAATAATAGGAGAGAGGGGAGAAACCGATAAACGGTTTTTCCCCTTTTTTATGGTTATATACGATCATTTTCCCGTCTTTTTTTCTGCCTGTCTTATAATTAACTTATATTTGTAATCTACTTAATATTTGGTATCAGAAGAATGTTCGTCCTTTTTTTATTTACATAATTCAGATTTTAATATGTTTGGAAAAAAGAAGAATGAAGATTATTCTGTAAAGACTGTGAAAGTCGGTGTTGATAAACTGACTACAATAGCATTGGGAACAATGGTGAAAGGAACAATCACGGTAGAAGGGGATTTACGTTTAGATGGAATAATAGAGGGAAATGTTTCCTGTAGAGGGAAAGTGGTGATTGGTCCTCAAGGAAGGATCAAAGGAAATGTGACGTGCACCGGTGCTGTGTTACACGGGATGTTACAGGGAGATATTCAGGTGGCAGAAGATTTGATAATGAAATCGGGATGTACAATGAATGGTGATGTTTATACATGTAAACTTGAAATAGAATCGAAAGCCAGGTTTAATGGTACTTGTAATACTACTGAGAAAGATACACTTGTGACAAGTCAGGTTGTGAAGCCTGAGACTGTGGATACTGAGAAATGATTGAAGCGGTGTCTTGAGAAGAGCCGGTTCGGTCTATTCCAATTGTGGTTAAAAGTTTTTCGAAGGCTGCAAAGTTATCTAAAAAAAAGAGATAATCATGCAGTTGGTTTGTTATGGCACTACGCTTTTTGCGATTTGTTGAAATATCAGTCCGATATATGAAATGATAAGCAAAAGCATGCGATAATTTAATTTGTAATCTAAACAGACTTAAAATGAAAAAAGAACTTTTGACTCGATTTATGGAGAAGCGAATAGTCGAACTGAAAAAAGAACAACGCAATGGTACTGCCCATGTATATCAGAGTACTTTGAATCGACTGAAAAATTTTATGAATGGACGTGAAATCACCTTTAGCCAACTGACTCCGGAATGGCTGGCTTTGTTTGAGCAGAAACTATTGGCTGACCAGCTTAAGTGGAATACCATTTCTACTTACATGCGTATGTTGAGATCTGTATATAATCAGGCTTTGGAACGGGGCGTGGCAACTTACGTGCCACGTCTTTTCAATAAAGTACATACCGGTATTGATTGCCCGGTGAAAAGAGCTGTTTCGCCGGAAGTTATATGCAGACTGATGACAGACCGAAAACCGTTGCCTGGAAAATTGGCTTTCAGCCGTGATCTGTTTGTGCTTTTGTTCCTGCTTCGAGGGATGCCGTTTGTGGATCTTGCTTTCTTGCGCAGGTGTGATTTGCAGGGAAATGTGATCACGTATCACCGGCGCAAGACCAGTCGTAAACTGACTGTGGTGGTGGGTAAGGAAGCCATGGAAATTATACAGAAATATATGTATGCAATTCCGGACTCACCTTATCTTTTCCCTATTATACAGAATCCCGGTAAAGATGAATATGGACAATATGCCCGAATGTTACGCCTTCAGAACTATCGGTTGACACAAGTGGCAAACATATTGGGAATCAGAGACCGACTCAGTACTTATACCGCCCGTCATACCTGGGCGACAACGGCCCTCCGGCAGAATTATAATTCAAGCTTGATTTGTGACGCTATGGGACATTCTTCGGTTAAAGTAACCGAAACCTATTTTCAACCCTACAGAGACGATGAGGTAAACCGGATGAATAGCTCTCTTATTACATATATTTTATCGAAGAAGAAAAGGGGGACAGATAAAAAAATAAGAAGCTAATAGCTTGATTGCTAATTGAAAAAATATCCGTTACTTCGTAGGTAACGGGAGATGATATCGGCGGCAAATTTAAATATATTTTTTGAATTACGCATAATAAAACAATTATTTTTGCAATAGATATTAAATAGCTGAACATTTTTAGCGGGTTGTCTTTCGGAAAAGGCAACAAAAGATATTTCCATTTTTCAGGTTGAAAGATGGGAAAGGATTTTATTGTCTTTTTTAAGACCGTAAAGATTCATTTTAGTAAAAACAACTCCTTTAAAGACACTTCTTTATCTCGGAATTTGTGTAATCCCGTTACCTACGAAGTAACGGGCAGGCCAAATGGATCAGAAACTAACATTCTGTCTGAATCAACTATTAAGTAGAAACTAAAGTGAATTGTTTATGAGAAAAAAATCTATGTTTTTATGGTCTTTGCTTGCTGCAATGACTATGAGTGCTTGTTCGGAGCACAATGAACTGCCTTCAGGAGAAGTTCCCGGAGGGAACTCGAAGGCTAACTTTATAGTCAAGTTGAACTTTGAAGGAACAAGTATGGAACAGGGCGGTAAGACGAGAGCCGCACAATCTACTGCAGTACCGGAAACTTCGTGGAGTAATATCCACCAGGTACAGATTTTGCTATATGACGCAAGCAATATCGTGCGGTTTTCCGATGTAGTTACTCCAACAACTGGAAATACAACCTTTACTTATACAGATGTACCTGTAGGAACTTATACAATGGTAGCCATAGCAAATGCGAAGAGTTCGACAGATGCTATCAATACCTATTTGGATGGAGGTACAACTCCTGTAGAGTGGAGCATGTGGAATGTACGTCAGAAGCAGGCGCAGAACATGGTGATGAAGTATAAACCGGGCACGTTTCCTACATTTTGTGCAGCTGACTTGTCTGCTAACGCAGCTTATGCCGAGCCAGCCGAAATTTTTATGGGAGCTGTTCAAGGGGTGACTGTTTCTTCGGATGGTCCTGTAACTCCTTCTCCAATTGCTTTGAAACGTGAAGTTTCTTTGATGCGTGTCCGTCTGAACGTAAAGGATAAAGAAGGAAATACGAATAATGAGAATACTGCGAATGGCGTTGACTTTGCACAGGATGCTTCTATTATGATTTATCGTTTACCGGATCATCTGAAAGTGATGGCAGGGAATGCCGGAGGAGTAAGTGCTACCTCGACTGCTACTAATATATTGTCTATTTCGGGTGGTGAGGTCTTTAAAACAACTGATCCTACATCCGGTTATAATGCAGGAGGTAAAGTTCTGAGTGGAAACTTCACGATGTGGAGAGATGTGGTTGTATTCCCCAATAATGGTGGACGTGCCAATGATTCTGCAACTACCGGTACGGCTGACAGACAGCGTCAGTATTTTATAGTGGTATCAGGACGTGGTAAAGCCGGACATATTTTGGGAGATGGTACTGCACTTCCCAATGATGCTACTGTTTATTGGTCCGGAGTGGTTAAAGAAAATTTTGTACCGAACGTGATTCGTGAAGTAAACCTGACTTTACGTACTGGCGGAAGCACGACTGTGCCTGTAACTCCTACGGAATATGGTGGTTTAGAAATCACTGTGAGTGCTCCTACACCTTGGGATAGCAATATTGTAAATTCAGATATTATAATGTAAAAACTTTCTTTTACTCCCCTCGGAATTATGGTCCGGGAGCAGAGAATAAGCAGAAATGCTTGCTGCTCCCGAGGACCTCGGGGGTGATTAATGAAATAAACTATAGAACATGAGAAAAAACAGACTTCTCATAGTATTATTTACTGGTGTAGCAGTCTTACTTTCGCTTGCGTCGTGTACATATGATTATTTTGAAGATGAAACGAATTATCAGGTTTTTGTACCCGAAGTTCTGAACAAGACTGTCAGTGATTGTCGAGTGCTGGTCTATAACGATGCCGGAACATTGGTCGGTGCACGTTATGCAACCTCTCCATGGGATAAAGATCCGCGCATGGAGGCGGGCTTGTTTAGTTTTAGGTTAACTCCCGGCGAATATAAAGTATACTGTTATACCAATACGGACAGTCTTACGTTTGTGGACGGGCAACATCTGGATGCTTCTGCTTTTATTCTGAAAAGCAGCTCTACCGGACCGAACAGATATGTACAGCCTTCGGATATATTATTCCAGAAGTTCGTACCCGCAATTGTACATCCGGGCATTTTACAGACCGATACCGCAGCACTGGAACGCTATACCGGACGTATAACGGTTCGGTTTAAGAAATTTCCCGGTAATGTATCGCATATAAAGAAGGTACAATTGCTTGCGGAAGGAGCGCCTGTGATGCAATACCTCAAAAATGATACTCTGACCGGCCGATTGACTCCTGAGGACAAAATGTTTCATTTCGGAACATTACCCGTACAGGAGAAAGCCGATGTATTAGAGGTAGATCATCGTTTTATTCCTTCTGTGGAGAATGAACCGATGAGGTTGAATTATACATTTCTCGATGAAAATGGAGCAGTTATCAACCATCTGCCCGTGGAAGTTACGGAAAGGGAGACAGGACTGCCGTTACGGTTATTGCATGGTAAACGTATAATTATTGAGATCGAATCTTATACCGTTATTAAGATATCGGTTGTAGGATGGAATGAAGATATCGAGAGTGGAGATACGGACATGGAATGATACATATATACATATAAAAGAGAATTAGAATGAAATCAGTTATACGACATATTTTGAGTGTCGCCGTTTTATTTTGCTTAATCAGCGGAGTACAGGCACAAAGTGTCAAAGTGAATATTCCTTTTTGGCTGACCGGTTCGCCTAACGTCGGCTTTGAGTATACATTGACGAGGCAACTCACGGTGAACGGTGAAGTGCTATGGATGCCGTATTTATTCAAGAAACATGAAGAAGTGTTTCGGGCACTCCAGAGCAGTGTTGAATTGCGCTATTATGTGAATCCTCGTAACTTTTATACTAACGACTCATGGGATGGATTTTATATTGGCCCCTATGCTATGTACGGTAATTTTAATATCGGTTTATTAAAGCATAACGATCCGTTGCAGAGCTATCGTCGTAAAGGTTGGGGAGTATCGGGAGGTATCTCGACCGGGTATAAATTTGCTTTCAACTCTCGTTGGGGGCTGGATCTGAATATTGGCCTGGGATATGCGCACCTCCAATACAATAAATATTATTTGGGTGGAGAATATGTGAATTTCCCTTTGGAACGTAAAAAGACGAAGAGGTGGATAGGTCCGACTAAGTTCGGTATAAATCTCACCTATAATATATTCCGATAATGTTACTGATAAAAAGTTGCTGAAATGAGAAAGAAGAAGATACAGATTCTCCTGTCGGCTGCCGCATTCCTTTTTCTGATGGGAGGGACTATGCCTTCCGTTGCGCAGGAGCGGAAGATAGGGCGGGTAGAACGGCGGGCAGACCGTAATTTTATCAGGCAGAAATTTGATAAAGCGATGGCTCAGTATGAAACGGCTATCAGGCGTGAAAAAGATGAGGCCGGTCAGGCTGCGCTTCATCTCAAAACAGCGCGTTTGTATTTCATGGTAAGGGAATATGGTCGCGCCTCGGAGCATTATGATAAAGCAATGAGCTTGCGTCCGGATTTGCTCGGGGTAGATGATGTCTGTGATTATGTGGATGCTCTGCGTTTTCAGGGACAAGCCCGCAAAGCAGAAGCCATTTGCCTGGATAATGCCTATAAAGACATATATAGCCGCTATCAGCGCTATCAGAATACATTGGAGGCACTTGCCATGCGCCATTCGGTTCAGGAAGATCCCGGGTTTTCGGCAAAACGCTTATTACTGAATACATCGAACGCTGAATTTTGGGTTGGTAATTATGGGGAACAACCGTTTTATGCCATTAGTTACAGTAAATTCAATGATCCGGGGAAATTATTCTTCCATCGTACTCACTATTATGCACTTGACGAACCCGGTGAAACCGGTGTTGAGACTCAGAAACCTCCAAGATATTATGGTTATTTCCGGAAAATACCTGCTGACTTACAGAATGGTCCGGTGACCTTTTCACCGGATATGAAGTCGATGGTAGCTACGGTTATCGAGTATGATAAAGAGAAGACAACCGTAGAGATGGCAAACCGGAAGCTACGTCCTTTCCGTACAAAGTTGTTTTACTCTGTGCTAAAGAACAAGAAGAAACGATTTACGAAGTATGTTCCGGCTTTTCCACAGGAAGAGATGTCTTCGTATGCCCACCCTTACCTGTTTAATGAAGGCAAATCATTGTTGTTCACCTCTGACATGCCCGGAGGATACGGTGGGTTCGACCTGTATGTTGTCCATTGGGATGAAGAGGCTCAGGCATGGGGGACTCCTGTTAATCTGGGACCGGATGTCAACACGGAAGGCGATGAGATCTTTCCTGTAATCTATAAAGGACGTCTTATCTTTTCGTCTAACGGATTGCCGGGATTCGGTGGTTATGATCTGTTCAGTGCTTATTATGATAAAGATGGAGTGATTCCGGGCAGTATCAGCCATTTTCCTTATCCGGTAAATTCCGTCTTCAACGATTATTATATGTGTCCGCTTGACTTGCGAACAGCCTATTTTGTATCCGATCGTGAAATGGCTTCAAGAGACGATATCTATTACCTCCGTACAGTAGAGGATCTGGGAACCCAGCAAGGGATGCCTTTTTACGGGATGAGTGAGGAAAATGCAATTTTAGGTGGCGCTTTGTTGTTGAACGGCACTACGGAAACTGTTTCTCCGGAGTCTGTCACACTGAAGCAGTATGCGCCGGAAGGATTGCTGATGACTCTCTATTTTGATTTCGATTCGGATGAGTTGACCGATGAATCTGTACGGAGACTCGAGCAATTTATCAATGAAATGGGTACTTACCAATTTTCCGAACTTAGGTTTGATGGTTTTGCCGATGAGATAGGTAGTGATAGTTATAACTATTCATTGTCAGAGCGAAGGGCGGAAAGTGTTGCGGAGTTTCTGCGCAATCATGGTTTAAACGTACGTTTCGGCATAGAGGCTCATGGAAGGATAAAGCTTTCTCCGGAAGAGGTGAAAGAGGAAATTGAGTATCATCGCTGGCCGGAGGGAGGTATCGATTGGATACAGGTGAACCGTAGGGCAAGGCGTGTCGAAATATATAATAAGAGGTAGAAATATAAAAAAGTAAACGATATATGAAGAAGACAAGAATTCATAGAGTGTGGATACTGTTCCTGCTGGGCATCATGGCCTGTCTGCAAGTGAGAGCCCAATATATGCCGGTGGTTTTCGATAAGAAGTATGGCGATAAGAATCAGATTCAGCTGGTTTGTCCCTTAGCCGGTGACGAAGTGGCCATGGTGGGTAAAGAGGGACAGAAGTATAACCTTACCTGGATAGGCAGAGAGGGAGAAGTGCTCTTTTCATTGCCGCTGGCCGGATTTACCGCTGTTAACGAGTTGACAGAGTTGGAGGATAACCGTATCCTGCTTGTCGGGCAATCTGCTGTGATGAATACAAAAGGCAGAAAAGACAATGTGACACTAAGCGGACGGGCGGTCATATTGGATCGTAGCGGTCATATTGTTACCAATATTTATGCAGGAGGACAAGGGAGTGAACTCATGAAGGGAGCCTTGCTGCGTAGCGGGTCATTGATACTTTCCGGTATGGAGCCGAAAGGAGGAAATAGCCGGCAAGGTATTCTTCTGAAAGTGGATAAATCGGGTAGAGTGATTTATCAGTACAAGAATGCCGGAAGTGGTTATTGTGATCAATTCGAGGTGCTGGGCAATACGACTGAATATATATGTGCGGCTTTCTCCGGAGACAAGGAGAAAGAACAGACAACAGTGGTCCGGTTAGATGATAAAGGGAAGCCTTATTATGTAACTGTTATTCCGGCTAAGCGGTTCATCGTGACAGGTATGAATGCCAATATCAATGACGGTTCGGTGATTGTTACCGGTAATTCATCGACTGATGGAGGCATCATTTATAAAATACGGCCGGAAGGTGATATTGTTTTTGCCAAAACACTGATACCCGCCAACCAGGGATCGGTGATGCTTAATCAGCTTCAGGTGGCTCGCAATGGTAATATATTGGTAGGTGGAAGTGGCAGTAAAGGATACTATGCCTTGTTGAGAAATGACGGAACAGCTTTATATTCCGGTACCTCGAATGGAGGTGTGAGGGGTGTGGGTATGAACCGGACTACGGGTGAATCGGTGGTAACAACTTATGATGTCAATGCACGCAGAGGAACGTTTGTCCGTATATTGCCGACGGGTAAAGCTGAGTTTGACCGCACTATTGATGGTAATTTTGATAAGGTTAAGGTAACTAATAACGGTGAAGTGTTACTGCTGTCTTCGGATGAAGGTCGGGTTTGTATGTATTCTGCTACGGGTGAAAAAGAGTTTGACCGTTATGTGACGGACAATAAACCTACTGTTTATCGTCAGGCATTGACTGCATCGTCCGGTGAGTTACTTTTTCTGGGCAGTGGTAGTCGCCTTGTCAAACTGGGACATGGACTCTATGTTTCGGATGTGAAAATAACCAAGCCGGTAAACGGAACGGCTACTGCGGTATTTACTGTCACGCTGACAGGATATGCCACTACAAAGGAAGGGGCTCCTGTTCCTGTAAGTGTAGGATATGCCACTCGTGAAGCATCTGCTACAACAGCTAATAATTTTACTCCGGTAAAGGGAAAACTGTCTTTCACCCCTTCACGCGGGACGGCGGATCGCTATCTGGTGAAACAGGATATCGAGGTTCCGGTAAAAGCGAATGATCTGATCGAAGGCGTGAAAGACTTTGAACTGCTATTGTCGGATGTTCAGCAGAGTTATCTGGTGAAGCCTGTAGGGAAAGCGGTTATCGAAGATCAGCAGGCAGTTGTGAAGTTGGTACGTACCGAGCGTGGAGAAGAGGGATCCAAAGATATTTTATATGAACTGGGATTATTTAAAACCGACGGAACTCCTTTGACCAATGCTACGGGGGCAAATATTATAGTAGATGGTATATATGGAGAAGGCACAGCCGATGCGCTCGATTTCGATATGGGATTGACTCCTAGAGTGATATTTGCCAATGGTTCGCAAAAATCATCCTTTAATGTCAGGACATTGGAGGACACCCGCTATGAACTTCCTAAAACCGTGGTAGTGAATTTTAATAAAGTACATAGCCTGAGTGGTTCTAATGTTGCTTTTGATGGTGAACTGTTGAGTTGCAGTGGAATTGTCGTCGATCAGCCGGCACGTCTGGCCATTGCTTCACTGGGTGACCACAGAGTGAATAATAATGTGGTGTCGGGCTTCTTCACTGTTTCGCTGTTGCGTGCTTCAGACGGAGCTTTATTGACCAATGCCACAGGTAGTGATATCATTGTTAACTGTGTGACATTGCCCGATGCTACGGCAAAAGAAGGAAAAGACTTTGTCTTTACCAACCTGCATGACCTACGTATCAGTGGAGACGGTAACCATAGCTCCGCCAATGTGAATGGAGTGGTATTGTTCAGTACGGATACTTTGGAAAAACAGGTAAAACTGAAAATCAAATCTGTAAACCAACCTACAGGTGCACAGCCGATCAGTGTATCGGATGCAGAACGTACGGCAGAGTTTACGATCCGGAAATAAAATGATTCTTGGGGAGAAGAATGCCTTGCATCTCGAGTGTAAGGTATTCTTGTCCGCTCAGAAGAAAATGGATGAAAAAAGAACTATGACAGGAAAAAGAATATATACAGGGTTGATGGGCTTGCTGCTTTTTCTGGCGTTTGCTTGTACGGATGACAGGGAATCGCCGGGGGGAACCAATGGTAATCCTTCATTGGTTTTCAGGATGACAAGAGCTTCAGCAGACATTATCAATAATACGCAAGTCTATCTGTTTGATGGAGATGGAGCTACTGCCGGACAATTCAGGCAGAAAGTGCCGGATGTGACTTACGCTGCAGACCGCCTCACTATGCCGGTTGCGGCGGGGACATGGGATATTACATTGGTCAGTGCTGACGGAGATGTAAACAGTGGATTGGTACAACCTGTCCGTGGACAGGCACGTTCGTCACTGAAAATGTGGGAAACACGTTCTGTCGGTGGGAGTTTGCCGTCTATGCCTGAGTTGCGTACGGCTTATATTACCGGACAGCAGGTTATTGCCGGTCAGGATAATGTCGCTTCCGAAACAGCATTGCTTTCACGGAACGTTGCATTGGTCAAAGTCGTGATAGCCGATGCCGGAGGACTGGATATTAATGGCACTCACACGATGAAATTGACTAATGTGCCTACGACTCTTAACTGGGAAGGAGGGTTATATCCCAATAAAAACAATCCTACTGTGAGTGCGGAGCCTATGACCGGTACTTTTACTATACATAATAATACTGCAATGGCCGGTCATCAGTACAGTGATACGCTTCGGTTTATTGTGCCGGCTCATAAAGGAACTGATTATCTGAATGCACTTCCGACCGACACAACTACCAGTCATCTTAAACTGAGTGTCGATCTGGCCAGTGAAGGAGGAACACGTTTTGAGAAGACGGATGTGGTAATCCCTCGGGTTCCACGAGTAAACGGAATTTTGTTGGTACGCATTTTCCTTGGTGGAAAGCTCGATGTCTCCACTGAGATATTGAACTGGCAGGATACACAGTTGGAAGCTGATTTGTCACAGACCCAACTTTATACGGATAAAGCTTCGGTGGGGATGGCATTTAAAGATACAATACATGTAAATACCAATGCTCGCGAATATACAGTGGAGAAGGCACCTGAGGCCACGTGGATTACTTCGGTGAAAAAGTTGGATGGGAATGCGGTGGAAATTACTGCCGACTTGGATAGCTATGTGGATAATCATCCGCGTACTTCGTATATTACCATTAAGGCCAATAATGTGACCAAGAAAATACCGGTAACACAAAGACCGGATAGAGGTACGATTAAAGTTAGTGAACATAAACTACAATTTAGTCCTCCTCATCCGACAGCTTCACTTGATGTTCGGTCTGTTGGGGGAAATTGGAAATTACTGTCTCAAAGTTCTAAAGCGACCGCTGCTACTACCCAGGGAACAGCAGGAAGTACATCTGTAACTTTTACAAGAACCTCTACCAGTGATGACTCATTGTATGATGAATATTATGGAGAAGGGCAGGCTGTTTTTAAAAATATGATGACTCTTGATACGGATACTGTCCATTTAAGTAATTTATTTATTAGTATTATTGATGATTTAATTGAGGTTGCACAGCCAACTGTGCATCCGGATACTACATGTACTGTGAACAATGTGAAAGTATATGGTGGAGATACCCGTGATTTGACTATTATCAATAAGCCAAGTTGGATACATCCTGCTCCAGAGACGGATTATAATCCTGCAACCGGTATTTTTACTTTTGTCTGTGATCGTGAACCCAATGAGGAAGAACGTTATGGAGAAATAACCCTTGGACATATTGATGATCCTGATTATACAGTTAAAGTGTCGGTGCTTCAAGCTATAATTGTTCGTATCCCAGAGTTTAATTATTTTGTCGTGCAGTTTGTGTGGAGTGCGAATGACGTAGATGTGAAAGTTGGCTTCACAGGAAATCCTACATCTGTTGTGGTAAATGGTATTACTTACAATACAAGTTCGGTAGATGCATTCCAGAATCAGTGGGTTGGCTGGAGCCAAGGTGGTGTGGTTAACTATGATAATAAGGAGTTATTGAAATGGGGTGGTGATGCTACTTCAGGACAAGGAGAAACTGCGTTCTTTAATGCTCCGGTAATTAACTCTGCACCTTATCCCGGTCAACATGGTATAGATCCGAATGCTCCAGGATTATTGCCACGTACAGTAACCTTGCAGGTGAATGCCGGATGGTATAGAGGAGGCGGTATTCCAATGACTTGTAATATCTATGCTTATTTGGGTGGTACGATGAGTCATGTCGGTACGAATTTTGTCAATCAAGGTGGAACACTGGTTTACACTTCTACAAATAAGTTTAATGTGCAGGCTTCCGGTAGTAAGCAATATGACCATATTTGTGATATTGTATATGACCGTAAGAAACACACTGCAAAAATAAATTGGAAAGGAACTTTGTGGACAGGTACTCGTTCGATGCGGGTTCCTATGAGAAGTGTAGAAGAAACTCAGAAACCTTATTGGACTCCTACTATAGTTGATACTTATTCTAACAGCTATCGAGGACAAGGGAAATAGCTTTAATGCGTATAATGAAAATGAAGAGTATAATATGAAAATACAATATATAATAGGTATACTGATTGCTTTTCTGTTTGCCTCGTGCAGTCATGAGGAGGAGGAACAGAAACCCGCTTATGGAAAGATAGATGTTGCTGTTTCGGTAACCCTACCGCAACCGGAGTCAGTAAATACTCTTACTCGTGCCGGTGGTCCATATACGGATACCGATATTAAGAACGCAGACTTGTTGATATTCGACAAAGACGCAAAGTTTATGGAACGCGTCAAAGTAGAGAGTGACAGGTTGGTGGTCACCGGAACGGGGATTAATTTCACAGTCCGTTTGGATGCCACTTCAGAACGGCGTATCATTCATCTGGTTGCAAACGGTCGGAGTGCTGATGGCACTTCGGATCGCTTGAACTTTGGTGATATAACTCCCGGTATGACAGAAAATGCGGCTATCTCTTCCTTGCAGACAGCCTCGCTCGAACATGTGGATGAAGGAGAGAGCACATTGTTAAACCATGTAATGCCTTTGGTCATGTGGGGACGTTTTGCATTGAACGGAATCAATATCGTAACGAAAGCAGAGGGTGTGAAACTGTTGCGTTCCACAGCATGTATACAAGTGAAGAAGGGTAATGGAGGTGGGAATACCGGACTGGGTGATTTTGTCATTGAGGGAATTACTGTACATCAGGGAGCCTGTCATGGCTTCCTAGCTCCGACCGATTGCACAGGAGAAGTAAATACTCCCGTTGTCGCAAATCCGGTTACCGGTGGAATCTATCTGGATTATCGTAAGGGTTGGGGTAATGGTGCGGAGCCATCTTTATACATTTATGAGCGCAATTGTTCGGCTTCCGACTATATGGGAGTAGTGATTGCAGCCCGGTATAAGGGGAAAAAGGGCTACTATAAAGTAGTGATGAACGGTAATGACGGAAGTCCTTTGAACATTGTACGCAACCACCGCTATATTGTTACAGTGGTGGGAGTCAATGGTCCGGGATATGAAAGTCCGGATATTGCTGTGGCTTCTGCACCTTCGAATGCTTTGAAAGTGGAGTTGACGGATGAAGACACGGATCTGCCCTGTATTGTGGCCGACGGTCAATACCGTATGGCATCGTCTAATAATGTATTCAGCCTATATGGAAAAACAGGTGTGACTACATCGGCAACTGGTGTGGATATTTGTACCGTATATTCCAGTCGTGGTATTCAGCCGGTTCTGACCCTTCCTGACGATTGTAATTGGTTGACAAACCTGTCTGCCCAGGCTTTGGGAAGTAACAAATATAAAATTACGGGGGATTTTACCTCAGCGGCTAATGATGCCGTAGCTACAACCTTGACTATGACGTGTGATAATCTGTCTCAGCCGGTTCGTGTCAGTTGGAATCCCATCATATCGGATCAGAAAGATACCGATTCGTTTGTCCTCGATTTGGTCGGTTCAACCGATCGTAACTGGACGGTACGGGTGTTGAATCCGACATCTCCCGGCTGGCTCTTTCTACACCCATCCGCCGCATCTCCCGGAGCTCTTCCGGGAGACGGCATGGTGTCGGAACTCAGTAGCAAATACAGTTCGCATGCTTATTTGCATGTAGCTTTCGGAGCGAGCAGGAGAGGGACTGTACAGATGACTTCCGCCTCCGGCGGGGAAACTGTAGCCCGTAAGATAGTAGTTATTCAATAGAACGTTGCGGTAGTATGACCCTGGAAGAGATATTGCAAATAGAAGCACAGAATGTTGATTGTATTTTTCTGTATCAGGAAGAAGGAGCATGGTATGCTTATGAACATTCTGCTTTTTATTGTTATTCTCTTCTGGGCATACTTGATATCGACTGGTTGCCTTGCCCCGATGGAGTTTCTTCCGGGCAGAAAACAATCAGGGTACGTGTTTCCGAACCGGATAAGTTTTTGTGTACTCCTTTGTTACGTCTGATGCGGAAGCGTAAAACAGAATATGTTGTTTTGTGTAAGATTTCGTGTGGAGGTTTTTATTATTGGCGGGAACAGCAACAAATGAAATTTCGTGTATTACAGGAAAGAGAAAGCTCTTGTACGAAGATAAATGAACATGCTGAATGATTAATCTTATCCTCTGCAGCCTGGAAAGGCGGCTTTTTCACGAGCATATTCTTTATATGCTATCTTTAGTGATATTCATCGGTATAGCCTGTGAAGGCTGTTGATGAATTATTGTTTGTTTTGTTTGTGTGCGCCCCTTCCGTATTTTAGCGAAAATATCGGAAGGGGCTTTTGCACAGATAAGTTTTTAATGAATTTCTATTTGTCCAGAGTAATCATGAAGCGGCGCAGGTAAACTTCTTGTTCCGCATTGCCGACATTACTGAAACGTACAGCTTTCACAGGTGTTTGTTTCAAGTTCAAGGTGATGCGGTTCTTTTCCTGTTTGAAATCGACCTTCTGCCATTCTTTGCCATCAGCCGAAATTTCAAGTTGTCCCCAGGCAGCCACGTCCGGTTTACCGAAATCTATATCCAGATTTTCTCCCGGATAAGCTTGATCCAGTTCGATGGTCAGCGTGCATCCGGCTCCCCATTTAATTACTTCGTTGGCAGGTGATACCAATACACGGTTGGTTTTGATCTGTAACGGCTGATTACGTAATTGCTCTACGTCACTTACCAGTTTGTGCGGCATATAGTCTGTTGCGGCATCCAATTGCGTACCGTGCTCCTTATTATAGCGTTCGGTGACCGTGGTAAATGTTTGATCTATCAGTGGCTTGATCACTTTAGTTGCTGTTTTTACACCCGGTTGGTAAGGATTCTGGTTATAGGTTTGATCTACCTGGAACATTTGCTGTTGCAGTGCTTTCACATGACGGTATTTCCGGATAAAGAGTGAGTTGTCCCCTTCTTTATAAGCTTTGGCCATAGCCAGAACTTCTTGCCCGGTTTCGCCCAATAATTTAAACTGACGGAGCCAAGGCATCATTTCAACAATGAGGGGACGATTCCCTGTGTTGGTCATCAAAATGTCACCGGACTCTACCATCTTTCCGAAAGTTGCTTCCAAAGCGTTGAAGTCAGCTTCGGTATATGAACCGTTTTTCAGGTAGCTATCGAGAAAACGTTGTGATAACGGCTGCAATTCGACAGATTCGTCCCGGCGGTATTTATGTCCGTTCGGTCCCAAGTCGGAGTTATGTGCTGCAAAAAATTCCAATTCGTCTGCGGCACTTGGCAGAATGGTACGGATAGCATCTTTCCATGTCTGTTCACTGTTGTATTTTTCAGGATTCCATGCATAGCCGGCTACACTGTAAATTGCAATTTTGGATGCTTCGGCATGTTCCATGGGATTGGTGACAAAGCCTGACATCTGATCGGCAATCTGCGTGTCGTTGCCATAGACCGGTCCGAGTAAAAGATGGTCGCGTACGTAATCTGATACCGGAAAGTTCCACCAAATATACGCCGGACGTTTGATGCGTGCGTTGATCCAAGCTATGCCGTCTTTGGTTATATCAGAAATGACACGGTCACCCGTCCACATTATTTGGATAGAAGGGTTCAGCTTTTCTCCCAAGGTAGTCAGATAATTTCCCTTGGGATTCGACCAGCTTTTATTGTATTCTGTAGGACACATGACCAAAGGAGTGACATCCGGTTTTACCTTTACGAATTTCTCGTCGATATAGTTCAACAGTTCGGCTTGCTTGTTCGGATTGGTGCCTTCTCCCGAGATATCGTCAAAGAATACAGCGAACGAACGGACTCCCAGATCGTACATTTTTTCGAATTTTGCCAGTAGCAGATCGCGGTCTTCTTGGTTCCATTTGATGTCTTGTCCCGGATGAATAGCCCATACAAAGTCCACTTCGTTCTCATTGGCTACTTTTACCAACTCCTGTAATTGGAGGGCCTCTTTTTCGGGATATGGCAGGCGCCAGTTGGGAGAACTGTGGTATGGATCATCTTTAGGCCCATAGATATAGGTATTCATTTTATTCTCTCCGTAGAACTTCAACTGACGGAGACGGGCTTCGTGGCTCCAGGGGGTTCCGTAAAATCCTTCGACTACACCGCGGAAACGGACTGAAGGGTAGTCTTTGATTTCTACTACAGGAAGTTGATTGTCATTCAGTAACTGTGCTAACGTCTGCAAGGCATAGAAAGTTCCCCTTTCGTCCTGGCCGGCTAAGACAATCTCTTTATCATTGATGGCCAAATAATAGCCTTCTTTGTGATTAGGAATCTGTCGGGCGAATTTGCGGATAGCTTTGTCTCCTTTTTCACCGATATAGATGCGAAACCCGTTCTTATCCGAATGCTTTCCGGCAAGCAGGGTTTTCAGGGCACTGACGGCATGTGTGTTTGCCTCTGTATCTCCAACAATCAGATAGGTGTCCGGTAAGCTCAGGTTTCGGGCTTGTGAAAGGACCTGCTGTGGTTGTGGTTGAATACTTGTGATTTGGGCCGAAGCACTGACGCCCAAAAGGAGCCAGGCTCCCAGTAAGTAGAGTCGTTTAATCTTCATTTTAGGTAAAATGTTAGTTTTTCAGGTTTTAGTGACTGCACAAAAATAAGAAAAAAAGTGCATACTGCCGTTTTTCTATTAATTTTGTTCCTTTGAAACATTGAAATAAGGAAAAATGCCTATGCTGATACTTTTATCTTGTGCCAAAACTATGAGTGACGTTTCGAAGACAAAAACGCCTCTCACTACATTTCCCGGCTTCCGGAAGGAGGCAGCGGAGGTTGCTCTGCAGATGTCACAATTTTCAGTCGAGGAGTTGGAACGGCTGTTAAAGGTGAATCCTAAGATTGCTGTTGAAAATTATAGACGCTATCAGGCTTTTCACTCGGAGGGTACACGGGAATTGCCTGCATTGTTGGCTTATACAGGGATTGTTTTTAAAAGAGTTCACCCCCAGGACTTTTCAGAAGAAGACTTTTGCTATGCCCAGGATCATCTGAGATTGACCTCATTCTGCTATGGGTTGTTGCGTCCTCTCGATATGATTAGGCCTTACCGGCTTGAGGGAGATGTACGGTTGCCTGAACCCGGCAACAGAACGATGTTTGATTATTGGAAGCCAATCCTTACAGACCGGTTTATTGCAGATATCAAGAAAGCCGGTGGGGTGCTTTGTAATCTGGCAAGTGACGAAATGCGGGGACTTTTCGATTGGAAGCGGGTTGAGAAGGAGGTTCGTGTGATAACTCCCGAGTTTCACGTCTGGAAAAACGGAAAATTGGCTACGGTAGTGGTTTATACTAAAATGTCGCGGGGCGAGATGACTCGTTATATTCTGAAGAACCGGATAGAATCTGTTGAACAATTGAAGACATTCGCCTGGGAAGGGTTTGAATTTAACGAACAGCTTTCGGACGAGACAAAATATGTATTTACAAACGGAAAAACAGAATGAATCGAGATGACAGAAATAGAAAAAATGCGTAGCGGTGAATTGGCGGATATGTCGGCACCTGAATTACAGGTGAGATTTGAACATGCCAAGAAGTTATTGGCACGAATGCGGTGCTTGAGTACGTATGACGAAACTTATCGGGGACTACTTGAAGAATTGATACCTGATCTTCCGGCTACTTCCGTTATTTGCCCGCCTTTTCATTGTGATCATGGCGATGGCATCCGTTTGGGTGAGCATGTATTTGTGAATGCCAATTGTACGTTCCTTGACGGAGCATTCATCACCATCGGAAGTCATACATTGATAGGTCCGTGTGTGCAAATCTATACTCCACATCATCCAATGGACTATCTGGAACGCCGTAACCCCAAAGAGTACGCTTATCCGGTAACTATTGGCGAAGACTGTTGGATTGGTGGCGGGGCTGTCATTTGTCCCGGCGTGACGATAGGTGACCGTTGTGTGATCGGAGCCGGCAGTGTGGTGACAAAGGATATACCGGACGATTGTGTGGCGGTAGGTAATCCTGCACGTGTTATTAGGTGTCGGATGTAATCCTGTAAGTCAAGCCTCCATTGTATTTCCGGACATACGTTCGGGGAGACTCTGTATGCTTGTTTTTTATAATTGAAAATCAGTTTGTTATTATACCAGTTGAAAACTTTTTGAAAAAAAATATCGCAAATAATTTGTAGGTCTCAAGAAAAGCCATACCTTTGCATCGCTTTTGAAAAGAAAGTGTAAGGGCGTTTAGCTCAGCTGGTTCAGAGCATCTGCCTTACAAGCAGAGGGTCGGCGGTTCGAATCCGTCAACGCCCACAACCGAACACTTTCAATGAAGAATATATGGGCGTTTAGCTCAGCTGGTTCAGAGCATCTGCCTTACAAGCAGAGGGTCGGCGGTTCGAATCCGTCAACGCCCACATTGAAAAGAGATTCAATTTTGCTATATATTCTTCGAAGAAAGATACATCGGGCGTTTAGCTCAGCTGGTTCAGAGCATCTGCCTTACAAGCAGAGGGTCGGCGGTTCGAATCCGTCAACGCCCACTCTATACGGAATCCTTGCAGAATATTTCTGTAAGGATTTTCTTTTTCTGTACTTTACCCGATACAATGGTGTATTAATTCAAGTTATTTTTTAAAAGAAAACAAAGGGAAATTTGGCGGGAAAGTGATTTATTTCTTTACTTTGCTTCATCAATAAACCTATTAATACTACCATGCGAACAAAATCGATTTTTTTACTTTTGTTGTTGGCTGTCATGCCATTGTGCGTGTTCTCGCAGTCGAAATCTACGTTTGAAATCAAGAATGGACATTTTTATCGTAACGGAAAGATAACGCCTGTTCTTTCCGGTGAGATGCATTATGCCCGTATCCCTCATCAATATTGGCGTCATCGGTTGCAGATGATGAAAGGTATGGGGTTAAATACAGTGGCTACCTATGTGTTCTGGAATCTTCATGAGCCGGAGCCCGGAAAATGGGATTTTACAGGTGACAAGAATTTGGCTGAATTTATAAAAACCGCAGGTGAAGAGGGGATGATGGTTATTTTGCGTCCCGGGCCTTATGTTTGTGCCGAGTGGGAATTCGGTGGTTATCCTTGGTGGTTGCAAAATGTGAAAGGAATGGAAATCAGGAGAGATAATCCGGAGTTTCTGAAATATACAAAAGCGTATATCGATCGTCTTTATAAAGAGGTCGGTAGTTTGCAGTGTACAAAGGGTGGCCCGATTGTAATGGTGCAGTGTGAGAATGAATTTGGTTCATACGTTGCCCAGCGTAAGGATATACCTTTGGAAGAACATCGCGCTTACAATGCTAAAATCAAGCAGCAGTTGGCTGATGCAGGATTTAATGTACCTCTGTTTACTTCTGATGGCAGTTGGCTTTTTGAGGGTGGGGCTACTCCGGGAGCTTTGCCTACGGCGAATGGCGAAAGTGATATTGAGAATTTGAAAAAAGTGGTTGATCAATATCATGACGGCAAAGGTCCGTATATGGTTGCAGAATTTTATCCGGGTTGGCTGTCGCATTGGGCAGAGCCGTTCCCGCAGATAGGAGCTTCCGGGATTGCTCGTCAAACCGAGAAGTATCTGCAAAATGATGTTTCTTTCAATTTCTATATGGTGCATGGAGGTACGAATTTTGGTTTTACGAGTGGTGCTAATTATGATAAGAAGCGTGATATTCAGCCGGATATGACCAGTTATGATTATGATGCTCCTATTAGCGAGGCAGGCTGGGTAACTCCAAAGTATGATTCGATTCGCAATGTGATCAAGAAATATGTTAAATATACAATTCCTGAAGCTCCGGCTCCTAATCCTGTTATCGAAATACCTTCTATTCAATTGAATAAAGTTGCGGATGTGCTTGCTTTTGCAGAAAAACAGAAACCCGTGTCGTCTGATACTCCCTTGACTTTTGAACAATTGAATCAGGGGTATGGATATGTATTGTATACTCGTCATTTCAATCAGCCGATTAGCGGAACACTTGAAATTCCGGGGTTGCGTGACTATGCCGTTGTTTATGTGGATGGTGAACAGGTAGGAGTGCTGAATCGGAATACCAAGACCTACTCCATGGAGATAGAGGTGCCGTTTAATGCTACTCTGCAGATTCTGGTTGAAAATATGGGACGCATTAATTATGGTAGCGAGATCGTACATAATACCAAGGGAATTATTAGCCCGGTTCAGATAGCCGGTAAGGAAATTGTCGGCGGATGGGATATGTATCAGTTGCCGATGGACGAAATGCCCGATTTGACCAAATTGAAAGCTGATACACATAAAAATGTACCGTCTGAAGTGGCTAAGCTGAAAGGCTGTCCGGTGCTTTATGAGGGGACTTTTACGTTAGATAAAGTCGGAGATACATTTATGGATATGGAAAGCTGGGGAAAGGGTATCGTTTTTGTGAACGGTGTTAATATCGGACGTTACTGGAAAGTAGGTCCTCAGCAAACACTCTATGTTCCGGGTGTATGGCTGAAGAAGGGTGAAAATAAGATTGTTATCTTTGAACAATTGAATGAAACTCCTCAAACAGAAGTGAAAACAGTGAAAACACCGGTGTTGATGAAGCTTAAGGGCTGAGTGAAACGATGAACGGTTTTTGAATGATGAATGATCAACGATGAACTATCTTGCAACGATGGTAAAATGCAAGTAGTTCATCGTTGATTGTTTAAAGACTGTTCACCTTTGGCCGTTCATCGTGATTTTAGTCTCTTTTATACAAACTTTCTCTCCCCTTATGCCTTATAACTCAGGAAAAAGAGTTAATTTTGCAGCCTGATAATTATCTAAACGACAATATGAAACTTGATTTACTTACGGCCATCTCTCCGATTGACGGCCGATATAGAGGCAAGGCTGAAGCTTTAGCTGCATATTTTTCTGAATATGCGTTGATTAAATACCGTGTGCAGGTAGAAGTAGAGTATTTTATTACTTTGTGCGAACTGCCGTTGCCGCAACTGAAGGGAATTGATAAGAGTGTGTTCGAGTCATTGCGCAATATCTACCGTAATTTTACGGAAGCCGATGCACAGCGTATCAAGGATATTGAAAGTGTGACCAACCATGATGTGAAAGCCGTAGAGTATTTCCTGAAAGAAGAGTTTGATAAGTTGGGTGGATTGGAAGAGTACAAAGAGTTTATTCATTTTGGACTGACTTCGCAGGATATTAACAATACATCGATCCCTCTTTCTATTAAGGAGGCATTGGAGCAAGTCTATTATCCGCTGATTGAAGAACTGATTGCGCAGTTGAAAACGTATGCTACTGAATGGGAATCCATTCCGATGCTTGCCAAAACTCACGGTCAGCCGGCGTCTCCAACTCGCTTGGGAAAGGAAATTATGGTTTTTGTTTATCGCCTGGAACGTCAGCTGGCTACTTTGAAGGCTTGCCCTGTAACTGCTAAATTCGGCGGTGCAACCGGAAATTATAATGCACACCATGTGGCTTATCCCGAATATGATTGGAAAGCATTCGGAAATCAGTTTGTTGCAGAGAAACTGGGATTGGAACGCGAGGAATATACAACACAGATTTCGAACTACGACAATCTGTCGGCTATCTTCGATGCCATGAAGCGTATCAATACGGTGATGATCGATATGAACCGTGATTTCTGGCAATACATCTCGATGGAATATTTCAAGCAGAAGATAAAAGCCGGAGAGGTGGGATCGAGTGCGATGCCGCATAAAGTAAATCCGATTGATTTTGAGAATGCAGAAGGTAATCTCGGAATTGCCAATGCCATTCTGGAACACCTCGCAGTGAAACTTCCCGTATCACGTTTGCAACGCGACTTGACAGATTCTACTGTGCTGCGTAATGTAGGTACTCCGTTCGGGCATATTGTGATTGCTATTCAAAGTTCGCTGAAAGGATTGCGCAAGTTGTTGCTCAACGAAACGGCTATCTATCGTGATTTGGATAATTGCTGGAGTGTGGTGGCTGAGGCTATCCAGACTATTCTTCGTCGTGAGGCTTACCCGCATCCGTACGAAGCCTTGAAGGCTCTGACTCGTACGAATCAGGCTATCACAGAAACTTCTATCAAGGAGTTTATTGAAGGATTGGATGTGAACGAAGAAATCAAAAAAGAATTAAGAGTAATTACTCCCCATTCGTATACGGGAATTTAAGGGTGATTATTGTTATATATAATATAAGTGTCTAAAATCAGGCCGTGAGGCCAAAAGTTTAATTTTTATTCGAATAAGAAAATGAGCACAGAAAACGAAGAATGGCGCGAAGACTCCAAGAGTGAGAATACGGACGCCGGCCGTGATGGTAACAGAAGTTTTAACAGAGAAGGCGGATACAGTCGTCCTTCATACAATCGTGAAGGTGGCGACCGTCCTTATCGTCCGAGATTTAATAGTAATAGTGAAGATCGTCCTCAGCGTTCTTATGGTGATCGTCCGCAACGTCCTTCATATAATCGTGAAGGTGGCGACCGTCCCTATCGTCCGCGTTTTAACAGCGAGGGTGGTGACCGTCCTCAGCGTTCCTATGGCGACCGTCCGCAACGTCCTTCATATAATCGTGAAGGTGGTGACCGTCCCTATCGTCCGCGTTTTAACAGCGAAGGTGGTGACCGTCCTCAGCGTTCTTATGGCGACCGTCCGCAACGTCCTTCATATAACCGTGAAGGTGGCGACCGTCCCTACCGTCCGCGCTTTAACAGCGAAGGTGGTGATCGTCCTCAGCGTTCCTATGGCGACCGTCCGCAACGTCCTTCATACAATCGTGAAGGTGGTGACCGTCCCTATCGTCCGAGATACAATAACGATAACAGATCGCAGGGATTCTCACGTCCGATACGTCGTACGGGGGATTACGATCCGAATGCTAAATACAGTAAGAAAAAACAGATTGAATACAAAGAACAATTTGTTGATCCGAATGAACCGATCCGTCTGAATAAGTTCCTGGCTAATGCAGGAGTCTGCTCTCGTCGTGAAGCTGATGAATTTATCACGGCAGGTGTAGTTTCTGTCAATGGAGAGGTTGTTACAGAGTTGGGTACAAAGATCAAGCGCGCTGATGTGGTGAAGTTTCACGATGAAACCGTTAGTATTGAGCGTAAGGTGTATGTGTTGCTGAACAAGCCGAAAGATTGTGTAACTACTTCAGATGATCCTCAGGCTCGTCTGACTGTTATGGATCTGGTAAAAGGGGCCTGCGCTGAGCGTATTTATCCGGTAGGACGTCTGGACCGTAACACAACAGGTGTATTGCTGTTGACTAATGATGGTGATTTAGCTTCTAAACTGACACATCCGAAATACCTGAAGAAAAAAATCTATCATGTATATTTGGATAAGAATCTGACTAAGGCAGATATGGACCAGATTGCAGCCGGTATTCAGCTGGAAGATGGTGAAATCCATGCGGATGCCATCAGTTATTCTGACGAGGTGAAACGTGATCAAGTGGGTATCGAAATCCACTCCGGAAAGAATCGTATCGTCCGTCGTATATTTGAATCGTTGGGTTACAAGGTGGTGAAACTTGACCGTGTATTCTTTGCCGGACTGACTAAAAAAGGATTGCGCCGTGGTGAGTGGCGTTATCTTACAGAACAGGAAGTTAACTTCCTCCGGATGGGATCTTTTGAATAATAAAAGAATTTAGAAGATGGCAGTCAGTGGTCAGTAACCGGGCGTTTGTCACTCCCGGTTGCTGACTTCTGGCTACTATATATAATAATGTATATAAAATAGTTGTATGGAAAAGATTAGTAGAACAAAAATTGTCGACCTGATGAAGCGCGAAGATTTTGGCGCTATGGTCAATGTGAAAGGATGGGTTCGCACCCGCAGAGGCAGCAAACAAGTTAACTTTATCGCACTGAATGACGGTTCTACAATAAATAACGTGCAGGTCGTAGTCGATCTGGCGAACTTTGATGAAGAGATGCTGAAGCAAATCACGACCGGTGCTTGTCTGAGCGTGAACGGTGTGTTGACGGAGTCGGTAGGCGCCGGACAGAAGGCTGAAGTGCAGGCTCGTGAAATTGAAGTGCTGGGAACTTGTGACAATACGTATCCGCTACAGAAGAAAGGGCACTCTATGGAGTTTTTGCGTGAGATAGCCCATTTGCGTCCGCGTACCAATACTTTTGGAGCAGTATTCCGTATTCGTCACAATATGGCTATTGCTATCCATAAATTCTTCCATGAAAAGGGATTCTTCTATTTTCATACACCTATCATTACAGCGTCTGACTGTGAAGGTGCCGGACAGATGTTTCAGGTGACTACCATGAACCTGTATGATCTGAAAAAAGATGAAAACGGTTCTATCGTGTATGATGATGACTTCTTTGGCAAACAAGCCAGTTTGACTGTTTCGGGACAGTTGGAAGGTGAGTTAGCTGCTACCGCTTTAGGTGCAATCTATACGTTTGGTCCTACTTTCCGTGCCGAAAATTCTAACACTCCGCGCCACTTGGCCGAGTTCTGGATGATTGAACCGGAGGTAGCTTTCAACGAAATTCAGGAGAATATGGATTTGGCTGAAGAGTTCATTAAATATTGTGTGAGATGGGCTTTGGATAACTGCGCAGATGATGTGAAATTCCTGAACGACATGTTCGATAAAGGATTAATTGAACGTTTGGAAGGTGTACTTAAAGAAGACTTCGTCCGTCTGCCATACACGGAAGGTATTAAAATACTGGAAGAAGCTGTTGCCAAAGGACATAAATTCGAATTCCCGGTTTACTGGGGAGTTGATTTGGCTTCTGAACACGAGCGTTATCTGGTGGAAGACCACTTTAAACGTCCGGTGATCCTGACTGACTATCCGAAGGAAATAAAGGCCTTCTATATGAAACAGAATGAGGATGGTAAGACTGTGCGTGCCATGGATGTACTTTTCCCTAAAATCGGAGAGATCATTGGCGGTTCGGAACGTGAGTCGGATTATAACAAATTGATGACGCGTATTGAGGAAATGCATATTCCGATGAAGGATATGTGGTGGTATCTGGATACTCGTAAGTTCGGTACTTGTCCTCACTCTGGATTCGGACTGGGATTTGAACGCTTGTTGCTCTTCGTGACGGGTATGTCTAATATCCGCGATGTAATTCCGTTCCCGCGTACCCCACGTAATGCCGATTTTTAATGAATCATATCTGAATATTCATACAAATGATAAGAAACTCGCATATTCTTTTGATTATGCGAGTTTTTTTATGTCTTTAGATTGCTATTTTTATAAAAGAAATCTTTATATTTGTGACAGACAGATGAATTAAAGTGTTAACTAAAATCGTACAGATATGAAAAAGCTTTATTTCTTTACCATGCTGGCGGCGATGCTGTTTGCGGTAACAAATGTGATGGCACAAAAGGCTAACTTTAAGCCAGCTAATCTGAAAGGAATCTGGCAATTGTGCCACTATGTTTCAGAAAGTCCGGATGCTCCGGGTGTACTTAAACCGAGTAATACTTTCAAAGTACTGAGTGACGATGGAAGAATTGTGAATTTCACGATTCGTCCCGGAGCAGATGCTATTATAACGGGGTATGGTAGCTATGAGCAGTTGTCGGATCATACATACGCTGAAAGCATTGAAAAGAATATTCATTTGCCGATGCTCGACAATCAGGATAATGTTCTTACTTTCGAACTCGTTGATGATAAAGTATTGCATCTTAAATATTTTATAGAGAAGGATCTGAATGGCAATGAACTGAATTGCTGGTATAAAGAGACTTGGAAACGTATTGAGATGCCGGACAAATTCCCGGAAGACATTGTAAGATAATTCAGATTATAAGATCGACTTACGGACTGCAGGTAGCAAGCTGCCGATTATGTATTGTAGCATTGATCGTGTGTGGCTTGTTGCCTGCAGTCTTTTTTTGTCTTGTTGGGCGCTGTTTACGGCAGATAGCTTGTGGCTCGTTATCAACCGGATAAATCCAAAAAAAGACAGAAATAGTTTGCCAATTCAAAGAAAAGCCGTACTTTTGCAAGCCGATTATTATCTCAAAAGGATAAGAGATTAATTCATAGCAAGTTAATCTTCCTTTGTCCGGGGAAGGTTGATAAGTGGTGAAGAAAATTTTTAGTAGTAACATTTAAAAAACAAATTAAGAGTGGATACTTTAAGTTACAAGACCATTTCTGCAAACAAGGCAACTGTAACCAAAGAATGGGTTATCGTTGATGCTACAGACCAAACTTTAGGTCGTCTGGGAGCAAAAGTTGCGAAACTGTTGAGAGGAAAGTATAAACCAAACTTTACTCCTCATGTAGACTGCGGTGATAACGTTATTATCATCAATGCAGACAAAGTTAAATTAAGTGGTAACAAATGGAATGACAGAGTTTATTTGTCTTATACTGGCTACCCGGGTGGTCAGAGAGAAATGACTCCTGCTCGTTTGATCGCCAAACCTAACGGTGAAGACAGATTACTGAGAAAAGTAGTGAAGGGCATGCTTCCGAAGAACAGACTGGGAGCTAAGTTGCTGAGCAATATGTATGTTTACGCAGGTAGCGAACACAAACACGATGCTCAGAACCCGAAAGCAATTGATATAAACTCACTTAAATAAGATATAATGGAAGTAGTAAATGCATTAGGCAGACGTAAACGTGCTATTGCACGCGTATTCGTAAGCGAAGGTACAGGAAAGATTACTATTAACAAGAGAGACCTTGCAGAGTACTTTCCATCAACTATTCTTCAGTATGTTGTTAAACAACCATTGAACAAGCTTGGTGTTGCTGAGAAGTATGACATCAAAGTGAACCTGTGCGGTGGTGGTTTTACTGGTCAGTCTCAGGCTTTGCGTTTAGCTATTGCCCGTGCACTGGTTAAGATCAACGCTGAAGATAAGCCGGCACTTCGTTCTGAAGGCTTCATGACACGTGATCCTCGTTCTGTTGAACGTAAGAAACCGGGTCAGCCGAAAGCTCGTAGAAGATTCCAGTTCAGCAAGCGTTAATGGGCTGCCTGACGGAAGATGTTTAGTATCTAAACTACCGGGACTCTTACTATACAGGCTACCCGGCGGTTGGTTTAGAAAAAACAAAAAAGAAAGTAAACGATTTAAAGAAAAAACAAGATGTCAAGAACAAATTTTGATACATTATTGGAAGCCGGTTGCCACTTCGGACACCTTAAAAGAAAGTGGAACCCTGCAATGGCTCCTTATATTTTTATGGAACGCAATGGTATTCATATCATTGACCTCCACAAAACAGTTGCAAAAGTTGATGAAGCCGCAGAGGCTCTGAAACAGATTGCAAAATCAGGCAAGAAAGTCCTTTTTGTTGCTACTAAAAAACAAGCTAAACAGGTAGTGGCTGAAAAAGCTGCATCTGTAAACATGCCTTATGTTATCGAACGTTGGCCGGGTGGTATGTTGACTAACTTCCCTACTATCCGTAAGGCAGTGAAGAAGATGACTACTATCGACAAGTTGACTGCTGATGGTACTTACTCAAACTTGTCAAAGAGAGAAATTCTTCAGATTTCTCGTCAGCGTGCTAAGCTGGACAAGACTTTGGGTTCTATCGCTGACCTGACTCGTCTGCCGTCTGCTTTGTTCGTTATCGATGTAATGAAAGAAAATATCGCTGTTCGCGAAGCTAACCGTTTGGGTATTCCTGTATTTGGTATCGTTGATACTAACTCGGATCCTACAAACATTGACTTCGTAATTCCGGCAAATGATGACGCTACTAAATCAGTAGAAGTTATCCTCGATGCTTGCTGTGCTGCAATGATCGAAGGTCTGGAAGAAAGAAAAGCTGAAAAGATCGATATGGAAGCTGCCGGTGAAGCTCCTGCTAACAAGGGCAAAAAGAAATCAGCTAAGGCTAGACTCGATAAATCTGACGAAGAAGCAATCAACGCAGCTAAAGCTGCTGCTTTCCTGAAAGAAGACGAAGAGGCTTAATATAATAATGTGCCAATTTGCTAATGTGCCGACGCATCTGTAAGGGTGTGGGCATTTTGATTGGCAGATTGGCACATTTTGTTTATTCAAAACGATTATTCATTTTAAAATATAAAAGATATTATGGCTGTAACAATGGCTGATATAACCAAGCTCCGCAAAATGACCGGTGCTGGTATGATGGACTGCAAAAATGCGTTGACTGATGCTGAAGGCGATTTCGACAAAGCAATGAAGATCATCCGCGAAAAAGGACAGGCAGTTGCTGCAAAACGTTCTGATCGTGAGGCTTCTGAAGGTTGTGTTTTGGTAAAAGTAGAAGAAGGTTTCGGTGCTATCATCGCTTTGAAGTGCGAAACTGACTTTGTTGCTCAGAATGCTGACTTCGTGAAACTGACTCAGGATATTCTGGACGCTGCTGTAGCTAACAAGTGCAAGACTCTGGAAGAAGTTTTGGCTCTTCCGATGGGTGATGCTACTGTAGCTCAGGCTGTAACAGACAGAACCGGTATCACTGGTGAAAAGATGGAGTTGGATGGTTACATGGTTTTGGAAGGCGCTACAATTGCTGCTTACAACCATATGAACAGAAACGGTCTTTGCACCATGGTTGCTTTCAACAAGAAAGTTGACGAACAGCTGGCTAAGCAAGTAGCTATGCAGGTTGCTGCTATGAATCCGATCGCAGTTGATGAAGATGGCGTTTCTGAAGAAGTGAAGCAGAAAGAAATCGAAGTGGCTGTTGAAAAGACTAAAGTAGAACAGGTGCAGAAAGCTGTAGAAGCTGCTTTGAAGAAAGCTAATATCAATCCGGCTCATGTGGACAGTGAAGACCACATGGAAAGCAACATGGCTAAAGGCTGGATTACAGCTGAAGATGTTGCAAAGGCAAAAGAAATCATTGCTACTGTTTCAGCTGAGAAGGCTGCAAATATGCCTGAACAAATGATTCAGAACATTGCTAAAGGACGTTTGGCTAAGTTCTTGAAAGAAGTTTGCTTGCTGAATCAGGAAGACATCATGGATGCCAAGAAGACAGTGAGAGAAGTGTTGAAAGAAGCTGATCCTGAATTGAAGGTTGTTGATTTCAAACGTTTCACTTTGAGAGCCGAATAATCTCAAGGAATCAAGAATATAGAAACGGCCGCACAGAAAGTCTGTAGCGGCCGTTTTTTTGTGGCTGTCCGTAAGTTACGGTTATCTGTTTACGCAGAATCCGGAACAAGAACTTTTGCGTATAAAGTGAATGGATCCGGAACTTGTTTAAATTTTGCCGGACCTGTTTCAAGTGGGATTTGTTTCCCCTTATCCTCCTACTGTTTTTGTTTTCGTATATCCTTCTTTCTTCAGCAGTTCTACTATTTTTTGTTTGAAGTCTCCCTGAACGATAATCTCTCCGTCTTTAGCCGATCCACCTACTCCACATTTCGTCTTGAGGAGTTTTCCCAAATCTTTCAGGTCGTTCTCGGTGCCGACAAAGCCGGTAATTAGGGTTACGACTTTGCCGCCCCGGTTTTTCCGATCCAATTGCACCCGTAAGTTCTGTTGTGACGGTTCCAGGGTTACTTGCTCTTCGTCATCATCCATCTCATAATTATAATCCGGGTTGGTGGAGTAAACCACGTTCAGCCGGTCTTTCCAATCGCTGTTCTTCATTATTCCAGTCTATTAATTAAGTTCAAAAATAATATATTGTTCCGAACCTTGCAAACTATTAAGTGTCCCCGGGCGTTTTTGTATGTAGAAATTATGTTAAGCTTCTATGACATCCTTATGGCATTTCGGAAAAAATAGTGTAATTTTGTCAATCGCTAATGTAAAAGCAGAATGAAGTGACTATGAACAATCAGATACAGCATAAAGACAGTACAAAGGTTCCGGAGCCTACTTTGCGTCGGCTGCCTTGGTATCTTTCGAATGTAAAGTTGCTGAAGCAGAAAGGTGAACGTTACGTCTCTTCTACCCAGATCTCCAAAGAAATAAACATCGATGCTTCGCAGATTGCGAAAGATTTGTCGTATGTTAATATTTCCGGTCGTACGCGGGTGGGGTATGAAGTGGATGCGCTGATTGCCGTTCTGGAAGATTTTCTTGGCTTTACAAATATGCACAAGGCTTTCCTGTTCGGTGTAGGAAGTCTGGGAGGAGCTTTATTGCGTGATTCCGGACTTAGCCATTTCGGCTTGGAGATTGTAGCTGCTTTTGATGTAAACCCGTCGCTGGTAGGCACTACGCTCAATGGGATTCCCATTTTCCACTCTGACGATTTTCAGAAGAAGATGCAGGAGTACGGTGTGCACATCGGTGTACTGACCGTGCCCATCGAGATTGCCCAATGCATTACAGATACGATGGTGGCCGGTGGTATTAAAGCCGTCTGGAATTTTACCCCTTTCCGTATTCGTGTTCCGGAAGATATCGTGGTGCAGAACACATCACTTTACGCTCACCTCGCTGTTATGTTTAATCGTTTGAATTTTAATGAAATAGAATAGAGCATGAAGATTATAGCTGTTGGAATGAATTATGCCCGGCACAACGAGGAACTGGGACATACGTTGGAGAATAAAGAGCCGGTAATTTTCATGAAACCCGATTCGGCCATCCTTAAAGATGGCAAACCTTTCTTTATTCCCGATTTTTCGAATGAAGTGCATTATGAAACAGAACTGGTAGTGCGCATCAATCGCTTGGGAAAGAATATAGCTTCACGCTTTGCTCATCGTTATTATGATGCGGTGACAGTCGGCATCGACTTCACTGCACGCGATTTACAGCGCAGGTTTCGTGAGGCCGGCAATCCTTGGGAATTATGTAAAGGTTTCGATAGTTCTGCTGCCATTGGCACATTTGTACCGGTGGAGCAACTGGCCGATGTACAGAATCTTCATTTCCACCTGGATATAGACGGGAAAACGGTACAGCAGGGGCATACTGCCGATATGCTGTTCCGGATAGACGATATCATTGCTTATGTCAGCCGCTTTGTGACTCTGAAAATCGGTGACCTTCTTTTCACCGGTACGCCTGTAGGGGTCGGTCCGGTCAGTATCGGCCAGCATTTGGAGGGATACCTTGAAACCGAGAAGTTGCTTGATTTCTATATCCGGTAAGTCCGGATACTCCTTTATTCATTTATAAAATAACTCTTATGAAAATAAAAGTAGGTTTTGGTTTCGACGTCCACCAATTGGTCGAAGGACGTGAACTTTGGTTAGGAGGCATTCTTTTGGAACATGAAAAAGGATTGTTGGGACATTCGGATGCCGATGTATTGGTGCATGCTATTTGTGATGCCTTGCTGGGTGCTGCCAACATGCGTGATATCGGTTATCACTTCCCTGACAATGCCGGTGAATATAAGAATATAGACAGCAAGATTTTATTAAAGAAAACAGTGGAGCTGATTGCTGCCAAAGGCTATCAGATCGGTAATCTCGACGCCACTATCTGTGCAGAGCGCCCTAAACTGAAAGCCCATATCCCTTCGATGCAGCAAGTGCTTGCCGAAGTGATGGGGATCGATGCAGATGATATTTCCATTAAAGCCACTACCACCGAGAAACTTGGTTTTACCGGGCGGGAAGAAGGTATTTCCGCCTATGCAACCGTGCTGATCAATCGCGTGTGATGATCTTTTATGGCAAAGGCGGATTTGTATGATGTAGTTTACTGTATTGGGGAATACGGTCAGATATTTTTGTTGAATTTATAAGAAATAGGGAGAGATCTGTACTATTAGCCGATTAGGTTATACTTTAGAAATGTTTCTAGAAATTATAGCCAATTTTGGCATTTAGGGTGTTCCTATATGCGACGTCTGCTACCCACCAGCCTGTATAATTGAGGCCTATACTGAAAGATTTACTAACCCGATAATCATATCCTATTGAGATGGAGGTGGCGTATCGGAGTAAGTAGGTATTTTTAGTTCCCATTTCCACTGTTGGTCTATAACTGTGGATAACCGGAACAGACTGTTTGAGTTTGGCTAATCCAAATGTGGCTTGCGTGTATATATTATGTCTCTGTGTCTTTAGTAAATCGATTCCCATTCCGGCTCCACCTTTATATTCGCGAGTTCTCCAGTGCATTGAGAAGTCCACTTCGCCTACTTCCGCCATGGCTGTTCGAGGTGTGAATTCATTATAAATACCTGCATGAAAGTTGGCCAAAGCATAGAGTCTGTTATAGAAATAATACTTGAACTCGCAACCTAAACCATATCCGGCAGTTTGGTTGTGTGGATTTTCTTTTTTGAAGTGTTCATATCCTCCTATTATTGAAAATTGCATTTTGTCCTGTCCGTGAACGATGGCTGTTCCGAAGATCAACAGAGTGGTTAATAATAGCTTTTTCATAATTAATAAGTTTGGTATTCTTGTTTGTGTATATGATATTTTTGTTTGATTACAAATATACGTAAATATTATAATAACACTATGAAAATGTGATCTTTTTTGTCAGGGGTATGCGAAAGAGAAATTTCTATTGATTATCAGATATTAAAAATTTAATCAATGTAGTGTGTATTAGGGGGAATTGTTTTATTTTGTTCAGTATTATTCCTGTCTTTGCGAAAAAATATGAAAGTATTAAAAAAGATGCCAGTGTTTTAATAGCTGGTTTAGTTGTGGCATCTTGTGCTAATGATTTGGATGGTTTTATTAGTATTCCTGATAATGCGACAGGTGTTCAACAAATTTCTACTCGTAGTAGTTCTGACAATTTGAAGATTGTATATCATGGTAAGGTCTATGAAACTTTATATACGATTATTGATGACTCAATTTATTCATATCAGAATTCTGAAGTGAAAGATTTGATGGATAATTTGAGTGAAACCCGGCCTAATCTTAGGACATTTATTCATGGGAATGGAGTCATTGAATATTTTGATGATGAAAATGATTTTAATTTAAATAAAGAGAGGATAATGTCTGAATATGAAAAAGAGTCATTGTCGACATCGTTTTCTGAAAGATGGTTTCCTACTGATAATGTACCACAGCTTGCGCCTATAGATCCGGAGAATAATGAAGTGGAAATTTATTTGTACGAAGATCCATATTATTTAGGAGATTTGTTTAGTTTGCAGCGTAGTAGAAGTGACAGTGACTACAACGAACTTAGTAAAGTTTGGAATTTGGGTGGTCAGATATCATCTATGATAGTGCATACTATTGGTTTTGGTGGTGTTTTTACATTTTATGAAAGAATGGGTTGTCAGGGTAAAGGTATAACATTAGTCCTTACTGCCGGTCAATATATTAATTTATGTTCAGAATTATCTGCTGATGCAATGAGAGGGATCAGTTATGGTTCAATTGCCATGTCAGATTTGAGGAGCCTCCATTGGTCTGGGATTGCAGGTAATTGGAATAATAGGATATGTTGTATAAAAGTGGATCGTTACATTGGAATGATGTAAGATTCTAATATGCAATTAGTAAACTTAAGAGGATCTTTTTCTAATTTTGATACCCCCCTTTGAGTATTGATTTATGTGCCGATAAGAAACTTCACATGGCTCAAACGTGTATACTTTGAGCCATAACTTTCGTACGTGCGCGCTATCCGTGCCGAGGCGATGTGGACTATCTCGCTGGGGCGGAACTCATGTTCCAGTGCCGGAAGTTGGCAGGATATGGGGCTGGGTGTTTTCGAAGAAATCCTTAGGACCACCAGATTTCCGGACGGATCGGTTAACGTTACTATCTGTCGTACAAAGAACTGAACGGAAGTACCCATGACCCTTGTTTTATACGGATCGTCTTCAAGCCGCACTCTTACCACTTTTAGATTCAGGCCCTCCAACTTTTCACCCTCGTTGCCCAGAAAACGGCCGGCTTCGCGTTTCTGCCGTGCCTTTCGTTGCATGATGTCCAGATGTACAGAGTGATATACTTGCGCTATGGCTACAAAACGCTCCTGCTTGGGGATTTTGGGTGTGTATTTGTAGGCTATCCAGCTCAGGTAGGCCGGATCTACTTTCAGGATTTCGTGCAGATAGTGTCCGCGATACCTTCCGAACGATATGATATCGTCTCCGTTGCTTTGCATCCTCTTCTCATTGTATTCCACGATCAGCAGGCAACGCCTGGAAAAGAAAAACAGCGTGCTTGCCATCCGCAGTGATTCGTTGATGTCTGCTGAGAGTTCATGAATAAACAGAAGTCTGTTCTTCTCGAGTGTAGGCGAATAGATCCAGACCGAGTAAGTGGGATGTCCCGGTCTTGGCAGAACCACAAAATAGGCTCCTGCCTCTTTGTAAGACATGCGGCCCCGGTTGTATTCATTCAGTTTGGCATACAACAGAGCTTGTTCAGCTTCGGGTATTCCCGGTAATTTGGGGTTTGCCATATCTGAGTCTTCTTATACTTCAAATATACTGATTCTTTTTGAAGAAGGCAAATGCTTTTAGCTATTTTTTTTATTTCTCTTTTCTGCTCTATCCCTTTTGTGGTTGAGTTAAAGGATAGGACTATGTAATAACATTTTAGATATATACTTGTGTGTCCCTGCGGAAATGCCGGGAGGAGTTCGGCGACTGCATTCATAGGTTTCCTATTGTTCTTTTGCTACTTGTGACGGTTTTTCGTGCGCAGAAAGTAATTAAAGTCGGTGTTTGGGTGACAGCCCCTTTTCTCCGGATCGGCAAACCGGATGTAATGGATCGGGAAAACAGTGCTTTTAAGGACGGAAAGCCGGGGTCGGGAGGGGGAAGAGCCGGGCTTTTGGGAAAATGAACGGTTGTTTCCGGGAAAAAGAAGAAAGCGTTTGCTCCAAAAGACGGTTACATTTTCCGAAAATACTTATATGTTTTCAAAATATCTCCTAATGTTTTCACTCATATCTCCTATTGTTCCGGAATCTTACTTCTAAAGTGCCCGATTCCTCTCCGGTTGTTAGTCGCTAAGAGAGCTTTGGGAGGTGATAAAAAGCTCCTCCTTTTACGATTCGCCTTCTCTACTGGTCTCTTTCTGTGTCTTTCCGCTTCTTATTGTATGGTTATTGTCCGATTGGCTGCTAAAAGGATAATCGGCTGATTGCGTGTAGGCCGTTTTTTCTTACGAAGTTTTCCGTCGGCCCGAAAAACCGAAATGTAGGGAGGTTCTGATATCAAATTGACAGAAAGACAAAAGCATCGTTCTACAAGTGTTCTGTTCATGGAATATGTAGGAGACATTGCCATGACATGAGGTCTGTTATGCCCCCTGTAGTTTTAAAGTTTGTATACTAACTTGTCCAATTGATTGTATTCTGCCGGGAATCTTGTACATTTGCATTCTTCGTAAAAAGAGAATGAATATGAAAGAATCCAAGAAGCGTGTTCTTGTCGGTATGAGTGGGGGGATAGACAGCACCGCCACCTGCCTGATGCTGCAAGAGCAGGGATATGAGATAGTGGGGGTCACCATGCGTGTCTGGGGTGACGAGCCGCAGGATGCCAGGGAGTTGGCGGCACGTATGGGGATAGAGCATTATGTGGCCGATGAACGCGTTCCTTTTAAAGATACCATTGTCAAAAACTTTATAGACGAGTACCGTCAGGGGCGTACGCCGAACCCTTGCGTGATGTGCAATCCGTTATTTAAGTTCCGGATGTTGATAGAATGGGCTGACAAGCTGGGGTGCGACTGGATAGCCACCGGTCATTACTCCCGGTTGGAAGAGCGGAACGGACATATCTATATCGTTGCCGGTGATGATGACAAGAAAGACCAGTCCTATTTCCTCTGGCGACTGGGACAGGACGTGCTGCGGCGTTGCATTTTTCCTTTGGGTAACTATACCAAGCAGACCGTCCGTGACTATCTGCATGAGAAAGGCTATGAAGCCAAGTCGAAGGAAGGGGAGAGTATGGAGGTATGCTTTATTAAAGGAGACTATCGCGATTTTCTTCGCGAACAGTGTCCGGAGCTGGATGCTGAGGTAGGTCCGGGATGGTTTGTCAGTTCAGAAGGTGTAAAGCTGGGGCAGCACAAAGGCTTCCCTTATTATACCATCGGACAGCGTAAAGGACTGGAGATCGCACTGGGAAAACCGGCCTATGTCTTGAAGATCAATCCGCAGAAGAACACCGTCATGCTGGGTGATGCCGGGCAGTTGAGAGCCGAATACATGGTGGCGGAGCAAGACAACATTGTGGATGAGGATGAATTGTTTGCGTGTCCGGACCTGGCGGTGCGCATCCGTTACAGAAGCCGTCCGATTCCTTGCCGGGTGAAGAGGCTTGAAGACGGGCGTCTGCTGGTTCGTTTCTTGGCGGAGGCGTCGGCGATTGCTCCGGGGCAGTCGGCCGTGTTTTATGAAGGCCGGCGGGTGTTGGGCGGTGCGTTTATCGCTTCGCAACGCGGTATCGGGTTAGTGATTGAACAGAACAAAGACTGGAAATAGAAACAAAAACAAAAATAAAAATACGAGATGAAAAAATTAGCACTTATTGCCTTGGTCTTCGTTGCTTTGGGAGCGTCGGCACAACAGGATACGTTAAAGTATCGCATCAGCCTGAAAGATAAGGCTGCGACCACTTATTCACTGGATCATCCCGAGAAATTCTTGTCGGAAAAAGCCATCGCCCGCCGCCAGCGTCAGCAGTTGCCTGTCGACTCTACCGATCTGCCGGTCTGCCGTCGGTATGTGGATGCCATTCGCGACAAGGGAGTGAAGATTGTGGCTATGGGGAAATGGGATAATTTCGTCACCGTGTCATGTAACGACAGTGCCGTGATAGGCGAAATTGCCGCACTGCCTTTTGTGCGTGCTACCGAGAAGGTATGGGTTGCCCCGTCGAAACCTGCAGCGGAAGATAAACGGGACTCCCTGGCGAACAGTCCGCTCAAGAGTGAGAACTACTACGGTCCTGCCCTCCGGCAGATAGAAATCAGTAACGGCGAAAAATTGCATGAGGCCGGATTTAAGGGACAAGGTATGACCATTGCCGTGATTGATGCCGGATATCATAACGTGGACAAGATAGAGGCTATGAAAAACATCCGCATCCTGGGTACGAAAGATTTCGTGGAACCGGGAAGCGATATCTACGCCAAAGGATCGCACGGAATGGCCGTTCTCTCCTGCATGGCGATGAATGATCCTTATGTAATGGTGGGTACGGCTCCCGAAGCCTCTTATTGGTTGCTCCGCAGTGAAGATGAAGCGTCCGAGCATTTGGTGGAGCAGGACTACTGGGCGGCGGCTGTCGAGTTTGCCGATAGTGTCGGAGTAGATGTGGTGAATACTTCATTGGGATATTTCACCTTTGATGATTCTACCAAGAACTATAAGTATCGTGACCTGGACGGACACCATGCACTGATGTCCCGCCAGGCATCGAAAATGGCGGATAAAGGAATCGTACTGGTGTGCAGTGCCGGTAATTCGGGTGCCTCTTCATGGAAGAAAATCACGACACCGGGGGATGCGGAGAATGTGCTGACGGTAGGTGCTATCGACCGGAGAGGCGTGTTGGCTTCGTTTTCTTCTATCGGCAACACAGCCGATAATCGCGTGAAACCCGATGTCGTTGCCGTGGGGCTGAACTCGGATGTGATGGGGACAAACGGTAATCTGCGTAAAGCGAGTGGAACCTCGTTTGCTTCACCGATCCTGTGCGGCATGGTGACTTGCCTGTGGCAAGCTTGTCCGCAACTGACTGCAAAGGAAATCATCGAACTGGTGCGTCAATCCGGCGATCGGGTCGATTTCCCCGACAATATCTACGGATACGGAGTGCCCGATCTGTGGAAAGCTTATCAATCTGTTTCGAAGAAAAAATAAGATATGCAAGACACGCTTTCTCTTTATGAACTGAATGCCTTGGTCCGGCGGAGTCTGGAGCAGTGCCTGCCCGATGAATATTGGGTACAGGCGGAGTTGAGCGATGTCCGTACAAACAGTACCGGGCATTGCTATCTGGAGTTTGTCCAGAAAGATCCCCGCAGCAATAATCTGATAGCCAAGGCAAGAGGAACGATCTGGGCTAACATCTACCGGCTGCTGAAACCTTATTTTGAGGAGTCCACCGGACAGTTGTTTACTTCCGGCATAAAGGTGCTGGTCAAGGTGACGGTTGCTTTCCATGAATTGTATGGTTACAGCCTGACCGTGCAGGATATCGACCCTACCTATACATTGGGCGATATGGCACGCCGCCGCCGGGAGATACTCAGGCAGCTTGAAGAAGAAGGGGTGTTGACGCTGAACAAAGAGTTGGAGATGCCGTTATTGCCACAACGCATTGCGGTCATCTCTTCGGCTACGGCAGCCGGTTATGGCGATTTCTGCCATCAGTTGCAGCACAACCCGCGCGGGTTCTACTTCCGTACGGAACTTTTTCCCGCCCTGATGCAGGGCAACCAGGTGGAGGAGTCTGTATTGGCTGCCCTCGATGCAGTGAATGCCCGGGTGGACGAGTTCGATGTGGTGGTTATCATCCGTGGTGGAGGTGCCACTTCCGATTTGTCCGGCTTTGATACTTATCTGTTGGCTGCTGCCTGTGCACAGTTTCCGTTGCCTGTCATAACCGGCATCGGACACGAGCGGGACGATACCGTACTCGATTCTGTAGCCCATACCCGCGTGAAAACTCCGACAGCAGCGGCCGAACTGCTGATCGACCGGATGGAAGAGGCGGCAGACCGGCTCGGGGCGTTGGCCGAAGAACTGCATGCCCGTGTTTTCTACCGCCTGGAGCAAGAACGCAGGAGGCTTGCTTTGCTACAGGCACGCATACCGTCACAAGTGATGCGTAAACTGTCGGAATCGCGGATAAAGTTGCAGATGGCGAAAAGCAATCTCTCGCATGCTGCCGAAACTTTATTGGCCCGACAGCACCACCGGCTGGAACTTTTACAGAACCGCATTGCGGACGCTTCGCCTCAGAAGCTGTTGAAACGAGGGTATAGCATCACTCTGAAAGACGGGAAGGCGGTGAAGAGTGCTGCCTGCCTGCAATCGGGAGACGAGCTGATAACCCGCCTTTACGAAGGAGAAGTGAAGTCGAGAGTCGAATAAGTCCATGCCGTTTGAAATGTTTTTCCAAATCATCCGGTAACCTCTCTGCCTGCTCTGCGGAGGAGGGGTTTCCTGTATAATAGTAAAATAGTAATATGCCAGCCAAGAAGAAAGAGACCTATTCACAGGCTATAGAACGCCTGGAAAAGATTGTTCGGCAGATAGACAGTAACGAACTGGAGATTGACGAACTGAGTGAAAAAATAAAAAAAGCCAATGAAATAATAGCTTTCTGTACCGGAAAGCTGACAAAGGCAGATCAGGAAATTGAAAAATTACTGCAAGAAAAGAGGCTATCTGAAGAATAAAGGTTATTTTTGTTGCTCAATCGAAAATAACTAATAACTAACGATATGAAAGAAATAGACTGGGCTAATCTGTCATTCGGTTATATGAAGACAGACTACAATGTGAGAATCAATTTCCGTAACGGCGCATGGGGCGAACTCGAAATAAGCAGTAGCGAGGTGTTGAACCTGCACATGGCTGCCACTTGCCTGCATTATGGTCAGGAAGCCTTCGAGGGTTTGAAAGCCTTCCGTGGTAAAGACGGCAAAGTGCGTATTTTCCGTCTGGAGGAGAATGCTGCGCGTCTGCAGTCCACCTGTCAGGGCATCATGATGGCTGAATTGCCGACGGAACGTTTCAAGGAAGCTATCCTGAAGGTGGTAAAATTGAACGAACGCTTTATTCCTCCTTACGAGAGTGGAGCTTCTCTTTACATTCGCCCGTTGCTTATCGGAACCAGTGCCCAGGTGGGTGTCCATCCGGCAGATGAATATATGTTTGTTGTATTTGTCACACCGGTCGGTCCTTATTTCAAGGGTGGCTTCTCTACCAATCCTTATGTCATTATCCGCGAGTACGACCGTGCTGCGCCTCACGGAACCGGTATCTACAAAGTCGGTGGAAACTATGCAGCCAGTCTGCGCGCCAATAAGAAGGCTCACGACTTGGGTTATTCCTGCGAGTTCTATCTGGACGCAAAAGAGAAAAAATACATTGACGAATGTGGTGCGGCCAACTTCTTTGGTATTAAAGACAATACCTACATCACTCCGAAGTCTACTTCCATCCTTCCTTCCATCACCAATAAGAGCTTGATGCAGTTGGCGGAAGATATGGGCATGAAAGTAGAGCGCCGTCCGGTACCCGAAGAAGAGTTGAGCACTTTCGAAGAAGCGGGAGCTTGTGGTACTGCTGCCGTTATCAGTCCGATCGAACGTATTGACGACCTTGAGAATGGCAAGTCGTATGTGATTTCGAAAGATGGAAAGCCGGGACCGGTTTGTGAGAAGCTTTATAATAAATTGCGTGGCATCCAGTATGGTGACGAACCCGATACTCACGGATGGGTGACTATTGTTGAATAAACGTTCGATAAATGAACTACAAAATAACAACCCTCGCGGAAAACAGTGTTTACGGTAAGGGATTACAGGGAGAGCATGGGCTTTCCCTGCTTGTTGAAGCGGGGGAACACAAAGTGCTGTTCGATACCGGTGCTTCGGATCTGTTTCTCCGGAATGCCCGCCTGTTGGGACTCGATCTGAGCGATGTGGAATATGTGGTGTTATCTCACGGACATCGTGACCATACAGGGGGGCTTTATGCCTTTCTGAAGATGAACAGTGTAGCGAAGGTGGTTTGCAAGCGTGAGGTATTCCGGAAAAAGTTCAAGAACGAGCGTGAGAACGGAATGCTTCATCCCGAAGCATTGGATAAGTCGCGCTTTTGGCTGGTTGACGAAACTACGGAGATTGTGCCGGGCGTATTTGCGTTTCCGGACGTCAAGGTGGTGGACAGGAACGACACTCACTTCGAACACTTCTTTACGGAGATAGAAGGAGAGATGCGTCCCGATACTTTTGAAGATGAACTGGCATTGGTGTTGAAGGGCGAAAAGTCTCTTTCGGTACTGAGTGCCTGTTCACACCGGGGGATTACCAATATCATTCGTGCCGTGCAGAATGCCTTTCCGGGATTGGGACTCAAACTGGTGATGGGAGGCTTTCATATTCACAATGCGGAAGAAGAGAAGTTCAATGTGATTTCGGCCTTTCTGGGTATGAAACTTCCCAAACGTCTGGGAGTCTGTCACTGTACCGGCATTGACAAATATGCGTTGTTCCGCCAGCAATTTAACGACCGGGTGTTTTATAACTATACCGGTTGGGTAGAAACGATTTAATTTTATTGAATGGGAAAAAATAAATTAGAGAAGTTTGCCGATATGGCAAGTTATCCGCATGTCTTTGAGTATCCTTACTCGGCAGTGGACAATGTGCCTTTTGACATGAAGGGAAAATGGCACAAAGAGTTTTTCAAGAACGATAACCCGATTGTACTCGAATTGGGTTGCGGACGTGGCGAATATACCGTCGGACTGGGGCGGATGTTTCCCGATAAGAATTTTATCGCGGTAGATATCAAAGGCGCCCGTATGTGGACGGGAGCTACCGAATCTCTTCAGGCCGGCATGAAGAATGTGGCTTTCCTGCGTACCAACATCGAGATCATCGACCGCTTTTTTGCAGAAGGGGAAGTGAGCGAAATCTGGCTGACTTTTTCTGATCCGCAAATGAAGAAAGCTACCAAGCGACTGACTTCTACCTATTTTATGGAACGCTACCGTAAGTTTTTGGTATCCAATGGAATCATTCATCTGAAGACTGACAGCAACTTCATGTTCACTTATACCAAATATATGATTGAGGAGAACGGACTGCCGGTAGAGTTTATCACCGAAGATCTTTATCATTCTGATTTGGTGGACGATATTCTGGGTATCAAGACCTATTATGAACAACAGTGGCTCGATCGCGGTTTAAGCATTAAGTACATCAAATTCCTGTTGCCGCAGGAAGGAGAACTCAGAGAACCGGATATTGAAATTGAACTCGATTCGTACCGGAGCTATAATCGTAGCAAGCGGAGCGGATTGCAGACATCTAAATAATACAAACTATGACAATCTATCCTAAATTAATACTCGATGCACTGGCTACAGTGCGTTATCCCGGAACCGGAAAGAATCTTGTGGAGGCCGGTATGGTGGAGGATAACATCCGTATAGAGGGAATGAAGGTTTCATTCTCCCTGATTTTTGAAAAACCGACCGATCCGTTTATGAAGTCGGTGATAAAAGCTGCCGAAACAGCTATTCTTACTCATGTGGGCAAAGAGGTGGAGATAGTTGGAAATATCAGTGTGAAAACAGTACAGGCTGCACGTCCCGAAGTGGGCAAATTGCTGCCCCATGTGAAGAATATCATCGGCATCTCTTCCGGTAAGGGAGGAGTGGGTAAGTCTACCGTATCGGCCAACCTGGCTGTAGCGTTGGCTAAGTTGGGTTATAAAGTCGGTCTACTGGATGCCGACGTTTTCGGTCCTTCCATGCCTAAGATGTTTCAAGTGGAAGATGCCCGCCCCTACGCTGAGAAGATAGACGGACGCGATATGATTATTCCTGTCGAGAAGTATGGCGTGAAACTGCTTTCTATCGGTTTCTTTGTCGATCCCGACCAGGCCACTTTATGGCGCGGGGGTATGGCGAGCAATGCGTTGAAACAGTTGATCGGGGATGCCGCCTGGGGAGATCTCGATTATTTCCTGATTGACCTTCCGCCGGGTACGAGCGATATTCACCTGACGGTAGTCCAGACACTGGCACTGACAGGTGCTGTTGTTGTCAGCACTCCGCAGGCTGTAGCTTTGGCCGATGCCCGCAAGGGGATCAACATGTTCACTAATGATAAAGTGAACGTCCCTATCCTCGGATTGGTGGAGAATATGGCCTGGTTTACTCCGGCCGAACTTCCGGAAAACAAGTATTATCTTTTCGGAAAAGAAGGTGCCAAGAAGTTGGCCGAAGAGATGAACGTTCCGCTGTTGGGACAGATTCCGATTGTTCAGAGTATCTGTGAAGGAGGCGATAAAGGAACTCCGGTTGCTTTGGATGAAAATACGGTTACAGGTCGTGCATTCCTCGCACTGGCTGCCAGCGTGGTACGTCAGGTAGATAAGCGGAATGTAGAAATGGCTCCCACGAAGATTGTGGAGTTACATAAGTAACGATAAGCGCTTTTAAATGATGAACGATCGGTTCCTTGTCCCATAGGCAGGAGCCGATCGTTCTTTGTTTATTGTTTGTTGTCCGGAGGGTTAATCATATACTTTCATCAATTCCTCTTTTATTTGGGCTACACCCGGGAATCCTGTCTTTTGGTGTTTGACATTTCCTTCCCGATCGATGATGAGATAGGTGGGTACGCCCCTTATGTCGAATTTATCACCTAAGAAACTCCATTGGGCATCCGTTAAACGGAAATGCTCACCGTGGATATCCGGAATCATGTTCTCCCATGTTTTCAGGGGGGAGGTTTCGCCGGTAATGTAAAGGTAAACGATGTCCTTTCCTTTCAACTCTTCCTTCAGTGGCAACATTGCTTTATTGGCCATGCGACAGGGGCCGCACCAGGTTGTCCAGAAGTCTACCAGAATCACTTTGCCCCGGTACTTAGAGATGATGGATGAAAACAGCTCTTCATTGCTGACGTCACCAACTTCGTTGATGGTGAACCCTGTCTTCTTTTTATTGGCCTCAAGGGTCTTCAGCAGTTGGTTGTTGGCGTCCCGCACTTCATTCTGGCAGGCAGGTGGAAGAGTGGCAAGTATCACTTCCTGTTCGGCAGTCAGCGGGGTGAACTCTTTGATGGACGAATAGAGTTCGCCTGCTTTGTTGATATCGAAGTAGATTCCTTTGTCGGTTCCCCAGGCTTTGGTCAGTTCATCGGTTCGGCGGCGTAGATAATACGGAATCAGTTCGGAGAGCTTGGAGTTATAGAGTGCTGCCATGGTGTTGATGGAAGCGAGCGGTCTGAAAGCATTCGCATAATAATTTTCAGGCAGTTCTATCTGAGCCGTGTTAAAGTATTCCCTGGCCTCTTCTTTGCTCATTTTGTGCTCCATGGTGTAGGCTTGCTTGATAACCATTTCCGTCAGGGAGATGGCTTGGGCAGCCTCGGCATCCACTTGATTGCCCAACACTGCCTTGAGAGCCTTGCTGATTGGAGCTTTCTCTATGGATGCCAGGAGATTGGCCCGCTTTCCATAGATAAAGTCTTTGTAAGCGCCGGCGTCCATTCCTGCTACATCCTTGAATAATTGGCGGTAATCATTTAGAATGGAGGTTTTTAGGGTGCAGTTCGAATATTCCTGTGACAGGCCGGCTAATGTTCCGCCGAAATAAACGGCTTCGCCATAAGGTTTGTCATCCTTATGAAGCTTGGATTGCTGTCGGCAAAGTTCACGGGTATTGATAATGATGCTGCTCTCTTCGCCCGGTACGGCATAGAAAGTTATCATTTTACCAAAAAGGCGGATGGCAGCCGATGTGGTGGTCGGCACTTTCACTCTCGTGACGAATGTACCGTCATTGTTTATTTTTACTTCTTCGCTTTCGTAGGCACCTTTTACCGGATCGAATATAATCGGTACAATTTTGCTGACGAGTCCCGGGCGATAATCCAGAATCCGTCCTTTTATAGTAGCGTCTTTATATTCAATTTTGGGCTCGGGCAATTCATCGTTGATGTCGATTTTATGTACGGTGGCTTCTTGAGGTAACAAAAGTTCCGGGAGGGCTTTGCCTTTCAGCTGAATGCCCCATATCTTGAAAGCACCTTGAACATTGTCTCCTTCTGAAAAATCGATCGAAGTAGCCGAGGTCGGGATCGGTGGGAATACCAGGCGGAATTCTCCTTCTCCGGATTCGGGCATCCAGAATTCCGTGTCGGGCTTGATGCCGATTCCCGAACGCAGAGCGTAAGTTTCTCCGTTATTGTCCTTCAGGAAACTTTGTCCGGAAATCCTGATCCATTGCTTGGGATGATAGAATGCTTTGATATAAAGCACCGTAGCTGTGTCGCTGAGAACAACTTTGTCCACTTGAATAGAGGTACTGGTCCAGGCGATGAATGGGGGTTGCTCTATAACTTTCTCTTTAGCTTTTGTGAGGCTACAGATACACAGCAAAAGAATAGCAATAAATGTGATTTTCTTCATATTGTTTTTATTAAAATGATTTTCAGGTTAGGGGCTTAGGAACTAAGCCAGACGGAAGCGGACCGGAAGTGTGAATCGGGTTGCTACGTTCTTTCCCTTTTGTTTTCCGGGTATCCACTGAGGCATGTTGCTTATCACGCGGATCGCTTCGGCATTCAGTTCCGGCGATACTCCCCGAACTATCTTGGGATCATGTATTTTCCCGTCCTTGTCAATGACTATTTGTATGACAACTTGTCCTTGTATTCCCGCTTCCATTGCGACTGCCGGATATTTTATATTTTTATACATATATTTCAGGCAGGCTTCCATTCCGCCGGGGAATTCCGGTGCTCGTTCAACCACATCGAATATGGTATTTTCCTGATTCTTATTGCTGTCTGTTGACGGAGCGGAATCGGAATCCATCAGTCGGAATCGTATCGGCACTGTGACCCTGGTGGCAACAGCTATTCCTCTTTGTTTCCCGGGTTGCCATTTAGGCATCTCTTTTATCACGCGCATGGCTTCGGCATCCAGCAACGGGTCTACGCTTTTCACTATTTTCAGGTCAGAGAGTGTACCGTCTGCCTGAATTACGAACTGTGCGATGACTTGGCCTTGTGTTCCGTTTTCCTGGGCGATCACCGGATAACGAAGATGGCTGTTGATGAAATGATTCATATTCCTTACGCCACCCGGAAACTCCGGCATTTTCTCCACAACCTCGAATACGATTTGCTCCCGGCTTTCTTCTTGGGCGGGCTGTTCGGCTATGCCGCTCTCTTGAGGTTGTGAAATATGATTGGCTGCCTGGGGAGAGGAAGTGCTTTCCTTAACAGCAACAGCGTTTTCGGGTTCCATCTGTTCTTCTACGGTTTGCATCACTTCCTGTGCAATACTTTTAGTGGTACGTGCCACTGCTTCGATGTTGCTTACTATCATCAAAGCAAGAGCCAAGGGGATAAATAACAGATACTTGGTTCGTCCTATCTCCTTGGTTCTCTTTTTGTTCATCATCGTGATACGGTTCTTCAGCGGCAACACATTGAAGCTGTTGGAAAGGGTGATCGCGCTCTTTTGATGTGCCAGTCCCAACAAATGATATTGATAGGACTTTGAATCATGTCCGGCTTCCAGCACCCGATTATCTGCCATGTATTCCAGATTGTTCCGTACTTCCCGTTTCATCAACCACATGAAAGGATTGAACCAGCAGGCAATACACATTAGCTCACTGATAATCACATCTATGGAATGCCTTTGGCGGGCATGTGTTCCTTCGTGAGTCAGGATTTCACTTAATTCGTTCTGCGGGTGTGCCTGCGGATAAATGAAAATCCAGTGAAAAAAAGAAAAAGGACCACTTTCTTTATCCAGCAGATAGACGGGTATTCCTTCTATCTGATCTTTCCGGCAACGAAGACGCAACCGTAGAATACTGGCAAGCTGAGCGAAGAAACGTACTAAAAGTAAAGTGACCCCTGACCAATAGATGATATTTACTGTAGATAAAATGATACTTTGCCAGTCCGCAGCCCTAACCTCGGGAGTTATTTCGATTTCGGGCAATACGATTGTTGCATACAAATCGACCATTGCTACCATCGGTTCGTGCGATCTGATCCATTCTTGAATGTTCAGTACCGGATAGAGCGGAGAAATGACAAGGAAGCAAAGCAAAACTGTCCTTCGCCATTGGAAGAAGGTGTCTCTGTAGAAAAACAACCGATAGAAGGCGTAGAATAAAGCAATTGCTATATTTATTTTCAGAAAATATGCCAGTTCGGGAGTCATGTCTTTCAGGGTATTAGCGATTATTTTTCTTGTCCTTTCTCAATCATGTCGATGATTTCCTTCAGGTCGTTGGTCGATATCTTTTGATCTTTGGCGAAGAAAGAAACCATCTCTTTGTAAGAGTTTTCAAAGTAGTTCCGTACGACTCCACTCATGAAACTTCGTTTGTATTCGCTTTCTTTAATAGACGGAGTGTACAGATACGTGTTTCCTACACGCTGTGCCTTTACATATTTTTTCCGTTCGAGATTCTTCACGATGGAAGCCACCGTGGTGTAGGGAGGAGTAGGTTGCTCAAACTTGGCAACGATGTCTTTCACATAGCAACTTTCCAGTTCCCAAATGTAGATCATCACTTCTTCTTCTTGCATTGTCAACTTTTCCATGGAGTATATTTAATTACGTTTATATTACAAAGCTACGGAACGGTCGTAACTAAACAAAGTGAAGTGTGTTAAATGATGTAAATGAAGGAATTACTTAAGGATAGCACCACAGATCCGCACGGTTTAAAAGGTAAAGAACTGGTCAGTTACCGGTGTTGTCTGTGCGAATCTGCGGCGCCCCTTTGAGAGGATGTATTTGTTTATATTGCCTTTAGGATAGCCTCTGCCCAGTATTTACCCAAGATACCGGCTCCCTCTTTATTCGGGTGCAGATAAAAAGTACCTGCATTTCCATTCTCCGGCGTGAAATAACTCTGATAATTGTTCCGGAAGAAATCGGAAGCAGCCGTATCTCCCAAAAAGACTTGATTGGGGTTTGCCTGTGAATAGTAGTCTACCAGTTTATGGATCATGGGAGTGTAGCTTTTCAGTCGCTTGAGGCCGGTAGCCAGATACATGGCACCGTTATATGTGTTCGGGCTATACCAGATTGGTTGATGAATCACCACTTTGCATTCCGGATACAAAGAAAGGAGTTCGTCGATAATCGCTTTCATGTTGGTATAGTAGGACACCGGTTCCACCGGAGAACCGAATGGACCGTTACAAGCACTGTCATTCGTGCCCAGCATAATGGAAAAAAGCAGTGTTCCTTTACGTTGACTCAATTCTTGGGCGGCAGATTTTACATTCGGAAATTGTCTTTCTGCGATTGGAAGAAAATCCAGAGTAGTCGTTCCGCTTACTCCACAATTTCGAAAAGCGACCGATTGCTTGGTTGCTTGTTCGATGTATTGACTTGCCTGTACCGGCGGCGCCTCCGTTACCGGAGTTTTCAATAATGCGCCTTGGGTAATACTGTTGCCTATGTATACGATATTTACGCCTTGCGCATATAGTTTACCTAAGCAAATACACAATAAAAGACAAAAAGAGATAAACGGTTTCATAATTTCCTTTTTGAATATGGTTATCGTAAAGTCTTGTTTATAGCCTGTTGAATAAGATTCTCCATAACGTCATATCCTTCGGAAGTGGGATGCACACCATCTTTGGTATAGGCCGGATTCAAAGCTTTGTTGCTACCGCTCACCATAGAAGAGTAATAGTCGACGAATGGAATTTTATTTGTTTGGGCATAGGCTTTCAGACGTGCATTGAGTGAAGCTATCTTTTGAGGAGCATCTTTAATGGCAGGATTCCAACCGAAAGCGGCAGCCGGTAAAGTGGTGGTCAATATCACTTTTATATGATTGGCTTTTGCCAGTTCCACCATCGAAACAATATTGCCAAAAGTGCGGTCTTCATGATATGCTCCTGTGTTCTCGGCAATATCATTTGTGGCTGCATTGATTACTACCAGTGCAGGAGATAAGTTGATGACATCTTCCCTGAAACGTACCAGGAACTGGTAAGAAGTCTGTCCGCCGATGCCCCGGCCGATGTAACCGTTGGATTTAAAGAAATCAGGATGAGTGTTTACCCATCCTTCTGTGATGGAATTGCCCATAAAGACCACTCTCTTTTCGTTTTTGTCCGGTTTCGGAAGTTCGGCGTTTTGTTGTGCATAACGTTGCAGGTTAGCCCAGTCTTTTTCTTGGGCATTTATTCCTATCAATGATGCTCCGAGGCAGAAGACAGCCATCAGCATCCAGCGGTGTATGATTTGCTTTTTCATTTTTGTAATATGTCATATCACCACAGAGTGACACAGGGTTTCACAGAGAAACTTTTTCCATAAATATTCCATTAACAAGAGATGAAGACTCTGTGTGTTCTATGATGAACTTGATTTATATTCTATTTCATTTTAATTGTTCCGGCCCATCCCCCGTTGCGTACCATTTTCAATGTCATGCGGGTTTGATTGTTCACGGTAGACTCCTTTTTCTTGTAATCCATTGCTTGACGGTCAGCGTTAATGCCATCTTCAAATGAGGTTAATGTGAATGATTGTCCTGCCGGAATGAATCCGAGGTCGATCTCGATGTTTTGTGGTTGATTGCCGGTGATACCTCCGATGAACCACTGTTCTCCTTTTCGTTTGGCTACGACGACTGCTTCACCTACTTTGGCATAGAGGACCTTGGTTTCATCCCAGGTGACGGGAACACTTGTGATAAATTCGGTACAGGGAAGTTCTCTGTAATAGTAAACCGGGTTGTCGGCTAACATTTGCAGACCACTTTCGAAGATGATGAAAAGAGCCATTTGGAAAGCACGTGTTCCTGAGCCCATGGCATTGGCCCGGGTGGAACGGTTGTCTTCCGGCTGTGCAGAGATCATTGAACCCGGAGTGAAATCCATCGGTCCCACGGCATTACGCATAAAGGGCAGATAAATGCTGTTTTCAGGTTTGCAATTACCACCTTGTTCCATGCCCAATACGCCTTCATAGGAAAGCACATTCGGATATTTGCGTTCAAGTCCGGCTGGTTTAAAAGCACCATGAAAATCTACAAACAGTTTATGCTTGGCGGCTTCTTTGGCTACACGTTCATAATAGTTTACCATCCACTGGTCACTGCGGTCCATGAAGTCGATCTTCACTCCTGCGATGCCCCAATCGGCAAATGTTTTAAAGAGGTCGAAATGATTCTCGACAGTCAGCCATGGTAGCCAAAGTACGATTTTTACGTTGCGGTCCTTTCCGTATTTTATCAGTTCGGTAAGATTGATGGTGGGATTGGGGGTAAACGGATCACGTGTGTTTTTCGCCCATCCTTCGTCCATGATGATATAAGGAATACCGAACTTGGATGCGAAGTCAATGTAGTACTTATAGGAATCCATATTGAAACCCGAACGGAAATCTACCCCATAGAGGCGTGCGTCGTGCCACCATTCCCAACTCACTTGTCCCGGTTTGATCCAACTGTAGTTTTCAAGAACACAAGGGGCAGACAGGTTATACACCATTTCGTTTTCAATCAGTTCTTTGTCTTCTTTCGAAATCACCATCATGCGCCAGGGGAATGAACGTTTGCCGTCCGTCTTGGCAATGTAATCGGCTTCTTCGGTAATCTTGAGGCTACGGTCACCATCTTCTCCGAAGGCTAAAGGTGCTTTGGGAAAAATAGACTGCATTCCGTTCTTACCGGTACTTTTAAGGAACATACAGGGATAATCGGATAAGTCGGCTTCAGATATCAGTATTTTATATGCTTTATCCGTTTCTATCAATACAGGCAGGTAACTCATGCGGTCGGTAGCAGCATACTTTTCGGTATCTACATGAGTATATGGGCATTCGTATGAGGTTTTAAAGCCATCCGGTTGGGAAAGATGAGCTTTATAATTGGTTGGAAAGTTAATTGCGAAGTCTTCCCCCATTACGATGTTATCTCCTTTTTTATCTGTCACAAAACGGTAAGCGATACCATTGTCGAATACGCGGAATTCAACGGCATAATTTCCGCTGAAATTCATTCTCAGGGTATTACAGTGATTTCTTACGATCGCATTCTTGAAAGGTATTTCACGTTTTACACTTTCGTCAATGGTTCCACGTTTGGTGCTCCGTAAGTGGGGATTCGTACCTAACGTCTCATTCTGCAGTTGCAGGTTGAGATAGCAATCTTTTAATAACTGGTCATTATCATAGGACACCGAATAATAAATCCGGTCCTTGATGTCTACCGATACTTTAATGGCTCCGTTGGGAGACATTACGTCAATCACTTTAGCGTACACGCTACTTCCGCTTATTACCGCCAATGCGAGTAATAGGGACATCATTTTTCTTTTCATAACATGTGTTTTATTATTGTATGTGCTCTGTTTACATCTTCTGCATGAAGATATAGACGCTTCGAATGTACTAATTATCTTTGTTTCAAGCAAAAGCTATTCGATATATTTTTATGCAGAACTGTCATAGCAGACATTTCCGGGTAAATCCGGAATAAATATGCACACGTATGTGATTATGAAAAGAATTCTTTCCCTCTATTTTTCATTTCTTTGTATTTGTCTATGACGTGTTTACGGCTCTTGATAATCTGCCAACGGTATACCCAGCAAGTGGTCAGAAAATAGAAGCCGGTCTGTATCCATAACGCTTTGTATTCAAATGGAATCTCACTCAGTGTTGCTCCCATGTTGTTGATTCTCACAAATCCGTTGATACCGAAAGTTGATGGAAATATGTAAGAGAAGTATTTCCAGAATGGAGGTATGGCAGCTCCCGGCCAGGAAATACCTGAGATGAATAATAGAGGCACAGAGGTGAATACGAATATCAGCATGCATGTCTCCCGGTTACGGATAGCGATAGATGCAGTCATGGCAAAAAAGATGCAGGCCATCAGATAGGGGAGTATGAACAGGGCCAGTGTGCCGGGTTGTCCTATCTGGTTGAGGCTGAACATACGGGGGACGGCGCATAGTACATAGACAGATACCAAGGCATATACCATGAAATAACTTAATCCTTTACCCAATACAATGCGCAAAGTACCGTTATAATGGCGGTTAATGGGTACCAAATCTTTAAAGCGGTTGTTCTCGCGTGCCGTGCCGGCCGAAAGTCCGATACCCAATAACAAGGTTTGCTGAATGATCAGGATCAACACGGCGGGTATCAGGAAAGCGGCAAAGCCATTGGTCGGATTGAACATCGCTACGTCTTCATATTCGATAGGATAGGCCGTGATTTCGTCCTGCCGGTCGGTCGTATTGCCCGAGCGGGCTATTTTGATATCTTCGTTCATATCCAATGACACGGCAGTATTGGCCAAAAGCATACTTTTATAGTACAGCAGTCCACTCATATCACAGTAGATGCTGACTTGTGTCTGTTTGCCCAGAGCTATGTCCGAACTGAAATCTTTCGGAATGTAAATGATGCCATATGCCAGCCGGTCTTTGAGCATTTGTTTGGCTTCTTCCATATCGGCACAATAAGCCACAATCTGTATATCGGGGGTGGCATCTACTTTACGCAGATATTCGCGGCTGAGTGATGAACGCGAGTCATCTACTACCACGGCAGGCACTTCACGAACCACTTCGTTGGTATAAATAAAACTGTAGATCAATGGATATACCAATGGAACGAGTACGAAAAAGATCAATACCCCCTGGTCGCGGAATGTAGTACGAAATTCCCGCTTCCAGATATAAAACAGGTCATTGATGCCTTGTGTTATCTTATCTTTTAAACTTATATCTTTCATTAGGGCACGTATTTATAATATATCAAAGCTTCCTTCAACCGATGTACCACGAAGAACGGAAGTAACATGAAAATCAGTAATGCCATATAGTTTGACCAGGAATAAGCCATGCTGTATCCGTTGAGTGCCTGGTCTACATAGATCAGGAAATAGTGGCGTAATGGGAACAGGTTACTGAGTGCCTGCAATACCGGATTCATGGCCATCACCGGAAAAGAGAAGCCTGAAATGGAGAAAGAAATGACTCCCCATAACGAAGCGAAGCTCAGACCGAGGCGAAGGGTAGGCAGTGTGCCTATCATCAGGATACCGCAACATTGCGATGCCAATACCAGGCAGAGGGTTGCCAATAGCATCGGAAGAATTCCGCTGTTACATGGGAAGTGCAGATATCCATACAGATAGACATTGTAAAATATACCCATGATAAAGAATACCACGGTTTGTGGAAGCAACTTACCGGCCAATGCGATGTAGATGGAGTTGTTGCTCAGTCGCAGCCACTCCCGGGCCGTGCGGTCCTTGATTTCCACACCGATGGAAAATACTGTTACCATGAATATTAACAACATCAGTACCCCCGGAACAAGTGTATTGCATAGATAGACCGAATAATTTAACCAAGGATTTTGTATCGGATGTGTATCGATGACAATGGGTTGTAAATATCCCATCGCCTGATCTTCCGTTGCTCCCTTGGCATATAAAACTGAACGGGCGGCAGCTCCTGAGGCAAGTTCGGACATCATCTTCATATCCTTGAACAATAATGAGCCGGCAATCAGGTAGGAGTTGTTGGTATAAAAAGATAATTTAGGTTGGCGTTGACTCTGGGCATCGGCCGACATTCCTTTGGGTATATAAAAAAATCCGTAGATTTTGCCTTCCTGCATAGCTGTACGTGCTTCGTTAACACTGCTATAACGCGCCACGACAGCTGTTTGCCCGAATGCGTCCAGATTGCGGAGAATGTTTCGTGAGCTGGCAGAATTGTCCAGGTCTACAGCGCCAACGGGCATATTGGTCGGTAACCCCGAGTCCATCAGCGTGGTGAAGAAAATATAGCAAAACAGCGGAGCTATCACCATGCAGAAGAGATAGAGCGGGCGAGACACGAGACGGTGGCATTCGCGTTTCATGACTAACCACAGGGCTATATATTTCTTTTCTCTTTCTTTCATTTCTTGATGATGACTGACATTCCGGGACGCAGATTAGTTACTTTTTCAAGCGGAGTCGCTTTTACTTCGAATGTTTTCAAGTCGAACTGGCCGGTGGTCTTGGTTGCTTTCCAGGCAGCGTATGTACCAAGGTCTTTCATATAATGCACTTTCAGATGAATGGTCTGATTGTCCAATGCGGGTACGATAGCATCGAATTCTGATCCCATGGTCAAATTTTTTAGCAGATCCTCACGTACATTGAAAGTCACCCACATATCGTCCATTATGGCGATATTCATAATGGGGGCGCCGGTACCTACCAATTCGCCCACTTTGGGAAATATCTCGGAAACCTCTCCGGCTGCCTGGGCAATCAAATAAGTTTCTTTGAGGTACGACTCCACTTCGGCAACAGCTCCCTTGGCACGGTCCACCAAAGCTGCTGCAGCCATTTTATCTTCACGTTCGGCACCGTTCTTTGCCATCGTGTATTGGGCCTTTGCCGCTTTTTCGGTTGCGATGGCTGCATTACGTTGTGCGGTGACTTCGTCCAGTTTCTGTGCCGGCATAACTCCTTGGTCGAATAAGTTTTTGACACGTTTATATGATTTTTCAGCTATATCGACACCGGCGATTGCTTTCTGCCACATTTCATAAGCCGCTTGAATTTGTTCCTGACGCGCTCCTTTGATGGCTTTTTCGTTCTGTGCCTGTGCAGCCGCTTCGGCGGCGCGAGCCTGTTCCATTTTGGCTATTACGTCGGGAGCCTCCAGGATGGCGAGTGTATCTCCTGCCTGGACTTTTTGTCCCTCTTTTACACGGAACTCCAGGATACGTCCCGGCACTTTGCTTGAGACGCGGTATTCAGTTACCTCAGCTTGTCCCTGAATGATTTCCGGACCTTTGCGGAGCATGAAGAAACCGACAACTGCAACCAGTACAATAACTCCCAGCAGGGTGAGGAATGCAAGCAGCATATTGCTGTTCTGTGATTTTTGTGATGTCATTTTATTTACGGTTTTTACGATTTACAAATTACTATTGAGATTAGCTTTTCAGGAATGTTTGCACTCGGTCGTTGACCTTATTTGAGCGTTCCCAGTGACTTTTGCAAGTAGATTTCTGTCAGTTTTACATCAATCTGTGCATCTATCTTTTCCGATTGGGCCGACAGCCAGGCGGTATGTGCTTCAAGTACATTACTGGGAGCGATCACACCTTCTTCGAATCCGAGAGTTGCATAACGCAGATTTTCATCCGCTTTTTCAAGGTTCTTTTTGGCCATAGCCAGTTTCTTTGCGGCTTCGTTTACTTTGAAAGCCGATTGATTGACTTGCAACTCGATTTTCTCTTTGGCATCTTCCAGTTGGTATTGTGCGATGCGTGCTTCGGCTTTGGCCGCTTTCACTTTGTAAATGCCTTCTCCCCAATGCCAGATAGGCAACTGAACCATAACGCCTACATTCCACATGCCTTTAAACTTGTTTTCAAAACTGTTGAATACAGACGGGTTGGTGACCATGTAATTTCCCATTAATGCTACGGAAGGCAAATGTTCCGAACGGGTCACGTTTATTTTCTGTTGATAGATTTTAGCAGCCAGTTCCAGACTGCGGATCTCGGGGCGGTTGGCATAGGCTGTTTCTATCTCAAAGTTGGTAGTAGCCGGAATCAGCGGAAGATCGTCTACTTGTTCGTCAGCCAGGACAATCGGAGTGCTTAGGTCGATGCCACACAGTTGACACAGCAGCATGCGGGAAAGGCTTAATCCGTCTTCTACCTTTGTCAGTGTCATCTCGGCTTCGTTTACTTTTACCCGAACCGACAGGCCGTCCGCTTTGGTGGCTACTCCTTCGGCAATCATCTTTTCTACATCACTGTCCAGTTTTTGTAATAGCTTCAGGTAACTTTCCGCGAGTTTTTTCTTGTTGACTAAGGAAATAACCTGCCAGTAAGCCTGGTCTGTGCTGAGAATCACTTCCTGCATACCCGAGTTATGTTGCTGACGAGCCAGTTCTTCGGCGTATTTGGTGATTTTATTGTATGCACGTATCTTGCCACCCATATATAACGGTTGGGTGAGGGTGATGGCTCCTGCATATACATTTCGGGTATCGGTGCGGAATGCGTCTACAATTGCAGTTCCGGCTTCGTTGAGCGCCGGGACAATGGCTCCTCCCAATTGTGAAAGCATGGGGGCCAGTTCCGGATGCAGCTGTCCGATGACTTGGGCGGCTTGTTGCAACGGACCGCTCACACTTGTACCCAAGCCGGATAGAGCCGCTTTCTGGTCATTGTTAAGCAATGAGAATTCCTTTTGGTTGCGCATGTAAGCTCCTGTGGCGGAGAAGTTAGGCAGGTAGTTGGTAAAGGCTGCTTTCTTTTGGTAGTGTGCAGCATTTATTTTCTCTCCGCTTATCAGCAACTCTTTATTGTTGGCAATGGCCAATGCACGGCAACTATCTAAGGATAGAATCCCCTGTGATTTCAGGGAAAAGGGAGTTGTTAGGAGAAAAAACAGAAACAGTAATTTTTTCATCGCATCTTATACATTATAAAGGTGATACTTCATTTAAAAGAACAATGCTTGCGAGCTGTTTGTTTATCCGGTTTTGTTCTTGTTATCCTTGTTAGGACAAGAAACAATAATTGCATAAACAACGATGCAAATATAAAGGGTTAATCTTAAAAAGCAAAACGATTTAATTTTTTTTGTTATATAGTGCTGTATTTGAATTCCGGGTGATGTATTCTTGCTTTTCAATTAACATTGTTAACGTCATCTTGAGGTCTCTCCTTTTTCGAATGTAAATAACAAACCTTTTGCATGTAAATGACTTGTTGTCTAGATTTAAAACATAAGCTTTAACACTGTGTTAAAGCAAATCTTCTCCCTGCAAGAATTTAGTGCTTTGAATATCTTGTTTTTCATACATTTAAGTGTTATCATGCCTTTTCTCTATCCAATAAGACTTAGCAGGCTGAAAGTCTGTATACTTGCTTATTTATCAACTACGGATTGATCATGTTTTCCCGGATTATTTTTTTGTAATATTGCGTACCCGATTGCATACTTTGGTTGTAGTATAATAAACAACTAATTAAAAAATAGAAAAACAATGAATTGGGGAATACACGACAGAAGAGGCTGGATGGCTGTGGTATTATTATTGTGCGCATATCCTTTTTCGGCTCAGAATACCGGTCAAATCACGTTGGAACTTAGAAACAAGCCACTGCCTGCTGTTTTGAAACTGATTGAGAAAGCGGGGGAGAAGCATATCATTTTTTCCTATAACGAGACTGAGACTTACCATGTCACTGCCTCTATCCATCAAAGAAACGAATCGGAAGCACTTTCCATCGTTCTGAAAAGTACCCCGTTCATTTATAAAGAACGAGAAAACTATTTTGTCATTCAGAAAGGGAGCATTGACAAACGCTTGATAACTATTCGAGGAAGTGTGATTGATGAAAACAATGAACCGTTAGTTTGCGCCAATGTGCTATTGCTGGACAAAGCAGACTCTGCTTTTGTGAATGGAGTGGTTACGAATCAGGATGGTTCGTTCCGGATACCGGGTGAAGAAGGGAGAGATTATCTTTTGAAAACGTCCTACATCGGTTATCAGACTAAAATCCAACCTTGCGGTGCAATGAATAAAGTATGTCTGTTTTCCGATACCCAATTAATGAAAGAAGTGGTTATTAGTGTCGATCATCCTTTAATAGTACATAAAGATAATGGCTTATTGGCTAATGTCGTTGGTACTCCTTTAGCTAAAATGGGTTCTGCTGCGGAAATGATATCCCATCTTCCTTTTGTAACGGGAGGGGTAGGGGAATACATGGTTCTGGGACACGGGGTCCCTGTTATCTACATCAATGGCCGTAAGATACGTGATCAGGGGGAATTGGAACGTTTGCGTGCCGATGATATTTTATCGGCGGAAGTGATTACTACACCAGGAGTGGAATATGGTTCGGATGTATCTTCAGTCATTCGTATCCGCACGATCCGTCGGCGAGGACAAGGGATAAGCAGTGGCTTTCGAGGTGTTTTTTCTCAGGGACATGACTATAATGCCAGTGAGAATCTATACTTGAATTACCGTACGGGTGGATTGGATTTATTTGTGAAAGGTGACTTGAAACATGGAAATTATTATCAGGAATCAATCTTAAATCAGGAAACTGACGCTTCTTCCCGATGGGAGGTCAAAGGAGGAGCTACCAGTTTTCATAAAGCTGTTTATTTCTCCGGTGAGGTAGGTTTCAACTATGAGTTGGATGACAAGAATTCTTTGGGTGCTCGATATATGCCGGGTGCAAATGTCGGTTCTGTGAATCGGACTAACCTTGGCAATAATTTTGTGTATAAGGATGGTGAAAAGATAGAAGAAATATCTTCTTTGCAGCATGCACATACTTATCCTACCTGGACTCATTCGGTGAATGGATACTATAATGGGGTGTTCGGCCAATGGGATGTGGATTTCAATGCTGATTATTTATTGGGAAAGAATAATTCCACGAATGAAGTTTTCAACAATGATGATAAAGCCGCTCAATCTGAAAATGAAGTCCGGAACTATCTGTATGCTATGCGTATGGTTGTAAAACGATCTTTCAGAAAAGGGACATTGTCGTTTGGTACCGAGGAAACGTTTACGAACAGGCACGACGTATTTGTTCAAAGTGGCTTTTCTGACAACGCCGATGATCATATCAAACAGTCTATTTATTCTGTGTTTGCCGATTATTCGCTGCATTTGGATAAATTCAATGTTGCTGTGGGGCTGCGTTATGAACATCAAAAAACGGATTATTATGAATATGGGGTTCACCAAGATGAACAAAGTCCGGTGTATAATGATATAGTTCCTGTCGCTTTAGTAGGATATGAAGATAAAGGTTGGCATGCATCCCTTTCTTATCGCTTAATAAGGAATAATCCTGACTATCACATGCTTTCAAGCTCAATTACATATTCAAGTAAATATATGTATCGTAGCGGAGATCCCCTACTGGTTCCACAAAAACACCATGTCTTTATATTGGATGCCGGATCAAGATGGGCATTTGTAAATCTCTTTTTTGATAGAACATTGGATTTATATACGAGGTTCCTCAAACCTTATAATGATGAAACCCATCCGGGAGTGTTGTTGTTTACCATGGCCTCCATACCTACTACAGATACTTATGGGATGAATCTTAATGTTTCTCCTAAAATCGGGTGCTGGCAACCGCAATTGAATGGAGGCATGTATTTTTATGATGCCGATGTTCGTTCTTTAGGGATAACCCGGCATTGGAATGAACCTCAGTTTTATTTTGAACTTGATAATAGTTTTACTTTTCCTGATGGTTGGTTTTTGAATGTGAACGGGAATATCTCGACAGCCGCCAAATAAAGTTATTCTTTGATACACAGGGAGGGTACGGTAAATGCCCGCCTGTCGAAATCATTTCTGGAAGATGCTCTGATGATAACACTTACAGCCGATGATATTTTTCATACCCGTTATCATTATATGGATGGATATGGAGTCAGAAGTCATATACTGACCCGTTCATATAATGATAATCAACGTTTTGGTATTCAGATATCTTATAAATTTAATGCAACTAAGAGTAAGTATAAAGGTACCGGTGCGGGACAGAGTGAAAAGCAGCGCCTTTAGTCTGCCTGATAAAAGAATTATCGCTAATTTTGTTGGCTTATGGCAAAATTAACGATATTCCGGTTTCGTGGACATATTTCACGGGAAGAACGCTTCAGGCAATTGTTTGTGGAGATATATCCCCGCCTGTTGCGTTATGCCATTCAGCTAATGAGCGATCGGGAAGAAGCGAAGGATATTGTTGGCGAAGTGATGGAAGAGGCTTGGAAATGTTTTGATAGACTGGAGGCGGAAACGCAGAACGCTTATTTCTATACAGCTACACGTAATACGTGCCTGAATCGGTTAAAGCACCTGCGTGTGGAACAGCAGCATTTGGATACTTTACGTGAGGTGACCCGGATGGATGTGAATACCGGATATCGGCAGCATGAGGCACAGTTGCAGCAAGCGGAAACGATTGCTTGCAGTCTGTCGGAACCGACGCGTACCATTTTGAGACTTTGTTATTGGGAGAAACTGACCTATCGGCAAGTTGCAGAACGGTTGGAAATAAGTCCGGATACGGTGAAGAAACATATTTCGAAAGCTTTACGGATTTTACGTAATGAAATGAACGGAAAGGAGGAAACAAATGGAACAGAGAGAGGATAATAAAAACGATATAGCCTCCCGTAGGCTCAAAAATCTTTTCGGAGAGGCTCTTGGTGACCTGTCTTCTGTTGAAGAGACGGAAACCGCTTGGCAGGCATTTGCCTCTCGCCGACGACAGGAAAGAGTCCGAACTTTGGTATTCGGCTTTGCAGCAGTTGCTTCCGTGGCATTACTTTTGTTTTGGGGCTTTTCTCAGGAAAACTTTCTATCCCAAGAAGTCGAAGTGTTTGCTTCTGTAAATTCGCCTGATAAATTGGTGATGACAGAGGATAAAGGGATCATTGCAGTCAGAACGCCACCCGCTACCACTATTACTATTCATTTGCCTGACAGTACTGAAGTGCTGTTGAACGCCAATAGCCGCTTGGAATACCCGAAAGCGTTTACCGGTGATCTTCGGCGGGTAATGTTGGAAGGTGCTGCGAGATTTAATGTTCAAAGAGATACTTTACATCCCTTTATTGTAGAAACCGGGAGTTTACAAACGCGTGTATTGGGCACGGTATTTGATGTTGATTCCTATGGATGTGGTACGACTTCTAAAGTTGTGCTGTATGAAGGTTCGGTGCAAGTCAGTGATAAAGCCAATACGAAAGCCTGTAAGATAAAGCCGGGTGAACAGGTTTATCTGGATAGAGTAGGTGATATCTGTATTTCTCAGGCTGATATCTGTATGCAAAAGAGTTGGACAGAAGGTCTGTTTATCTTTGATAATGTCACTCTGAGATATGTTATGCAGGAAATCGGGGCTTGGTATAACACAAATATTGTTTTCCGTTCCCATTCTTTGCTGGAGGAACGGATTTATTTTTCTGCCAGTCGTCACCTTCCTGTCGGGGAAATATTAAATGTTTTGAATGATTTGCAAATTGCGAGATTCATAGTGGAAGGGGATAAAATAGTCGTATCACCACTATCCTGAGTTGTTGAAATGGAAAGCATTCAATGAGATAGAATTAAAGTAATAAAGAGGATGTGCCAGAAACCGGTTATTAAGTGACCGGCTTCTGGCACATCCTCTTTAAAGTATATGTTTTTAAAATTTTAGTCCAATGTGAATTTCTGCGACCCAATCATCGTTCCGTCAGCAAAAATATCTACCCGGTAGGCACCGGCATACAAGAACTCTTCTACATCCCAGAATACGTTGATGGTCTGTTCTTCTCCGTTGTATTCGATATATTTTTTGATGGAGTAGGTCAGCGTACGGTTTTCGTAAGGGAATGTGTTTGACGGGCTCTTGGTAAGCGCATCATTATCAGGCTTGGTGATTCGGATATAAAGTGTACGCTCTCCGGTTTCGGCTGTGATATTCTTTACGATGGTGAAGCCGATGGCCAGTTTCACGATATCCTTTACTTTTTTAGCCTTTTTGCCACGTTTGTTACGAGGTTCAATCCAGATATTAGTTGCGTCCAGTTGGGCGGCTAACGTAACTTTTTGATTGAGGTTTTTCTTTTCTTCGGACAAATTGTTGATCTGTCGTGAAGCGGCATTGTATTTTTGCGTTACTTCGGCTATTACTTGCTTTTGCTGGGCAGTCAGTTTGTTTAGTGAGTCAATCTGATTGATGTAACCGATCATTACTTTTCTTAGTGTTGCCAATTCTTTTTTCAGGCGTCTTATCTCTGTGGCATTGCTGCTCTTTACCGTACGGAGCTCTTCAAGAAGGCGTTGCGTTTTGACCTGTTCCTGGGCCAGCAAGTCTGCCAGAGAGTCGTTCGATACGGTCAGTTTTAATTCGTCATATTGCTGTGCGAAGCGAGTGTATTCATTTTCAAGGTCTTCTTTATCCAGTTGGAATTCCTGAACCAGTTCACGGTTAGTCTGTTTTTCAGAGAATAACAGATAGGTAAGACCGATGAGTGCAAGCACCAGAACAGATACGGCAATGATCAGCAGATTCTTTTTATTCATATTCTATAAGGTTGAATGATAAAACGCTGCAAAAGTAATCATTTCAATACAGAGTAACACAGTCTATTCACTTTTCTTTAACTAAAATTATTATGGAAAAATTTCTTTAATTTCGATTATCGTTGTACTTTTGTCGTCACGAAAACGATACGAACTAATTATCAACTTTATTAAAATATAAGTATTATGTCAAAAGTAACCGTAGTAGGCGCAGGTAACGTAGGTGCTACATGTGCAAATGTACTGGCCTTCAATGAAGTGGCAGACGAAGTAGTAATGCTGGACGTAAAAGAAGGCGTTTCAGAAGGTAAAGCAATGGATATGATGCAGACTGCTCAGTTGTTGGGTTTCGACACAACAATCGTTGGTTGCACAAATGATTATGCTCAAACTGCTAACTCTGACGTGGTTGTGATCACTTCTGGTATTCCTCGTAAACCGGGCATGACTCGTGAAGAACTGATCGGTGTAAATGCTGGTATCGTAAAATCAGTAGCAGAAAATCTTTTGAAATACTCTCCGAACGCAATCATCGTAGTTATCTCTAACCCGATGGATACAATGACTTACTTGGCATTGAAATCACTCGGATTGCCGAAAAACCGTGTAATCGGTATGGGCGGTGCTTTGGATAGCTCACGTTTCAAATATTTCTTGTCTCAGGCTTTAGGTTGCAACGCAAACGAAGTAGAAGGTATGGTGATCGGTGGTCACGGTGATACTACTATGATTCCGTTGGCTCGTCTGGCTACTTACAAAGGACAGCCGGTTAGCACATTGCTGAGCGAAGAAAAACTGAACGAAGTAGTTGCTTCTACTATGGTAGGTGGTGCTACTCTGACTAAGTTGCTGGGTACTTCTGCATGGTATGCACCGGGTGCAGCAGGAGCTTATGTAGTAGAATCTATCATCCACAACCAGAAAAAGATGGTTCCTTGCTCAGTAATGCTTGAAGGCGAATATGGCGAATCTGATCTTTGCATCGGTGTTCCTGTAATTCTGGGTAAAAACGGTATCGAAAAAATCGTTGAACTGGAACTGAATGCTGATGAAAAAGCTAAATTTGCTGCCAGTGCCGCTGCTGTTCACAAAACAAATGCTGCTTTGAAAGAAGTTGGCGCTCTCTAATCTGAATGCCGGATTTTTAATCTGAAAATAGAATATGCAGACCTCACAACTCTTTTTACAAGGGCTGTGGGGTCTTGCTTTTTTTAATATGCTTAAATAATACAAAATGAAAAAACTCTTCATGAGTGCTGTGGCCCTTCTGTTTGCCGGAGCACTTTGGGCACAAGAGAATCCGTTGTGGATGCGTCATTGTGCTATCTCTCCCGATGGAACTACCATTGCATTCACCTACAAAGGTGACATTTTTACAGTCCCCGTATCCGGTGGCAAGGCTACGCAAATCACTACCAATCCAGCTTTTGATACGACACCGATTTGGAGTCCTGATAGTAAGCAGATTGCTTTTGCTTCCGACCGCATGGGAAGTATGGACGTATTTATTGTGTCGAAAGACGGTGGAGAGCCTCGCCGTTTGACAACTTTTTCGGGGGGCGAAACTCCGGTTGCTTTTACTGATGCCGGACATATTTTATTTACTGCCGATATCATGCCTTCTACCGAAGATGCCGGATTCCCTTCAAACGGACAATTTCAGCAGATATATCAGATTCCGGTTTCGGGCGGACGTCCTGTAATGTTCTCGTCCATGCCGATGGAATGTATTTCTATAAATAAAGAAGGAACAATTCTTTATCAGGACAAGAAAGGATACGAAGATTACTGGCGCAAGCATCAGAAGTCACCGATTGCCCGTGATATCTGGATGCTCCGGCCGGGACAGACTCCGCGCTACGAAAAACAGACTACTTTCATTGGTGAAGACCGTGAACCGGTGTGGGCACCGGACGGAAAATCATTCTACTATCTGAGTGAAGAGAATGGAACGTTTAATGTTTACCAGCGTACTCCCGGTTCGGATACATCCAAGCAAGTGACTCACCACAAGCAACATCCGGTGCGCTTTCTCAGTATGGCTTCCAACGGTAACCTTTGTTATGGTTTCGATGGTGAGATCTATACGTTGGCTCCCGGCGGTAAACCGCAGAAAGTTTCTGTAAAGATTCTATCCGATAGAAATGATAAAGACCTGATTCGCCAGATTAAGACCAGTGGGGCTACCGAGATGGCTGTTTCTCCGGATGGTAAGGAAGTTGCTTTTATTCTGAGAGGAGATGTGTATGTCACTTCGGTGGAATATAAGACTACTAAACAGGTTACGAACACACCTTGCCAGGAACGGGGTATTGATTTTGCACCCGATGGGCGCACTCTGGTGTATGCTTCGGAACGTGGCGGACTCTGGCAACTCTATACTTCGACTATCGTACGGAAAGACGAAAAACAGTTCACTTATGCTACGGAATTGAAAGAAGAACGTCTGACTAATTCGGATATCGCTTCATTCAATCCGAAGTATAGTCCGGACGGAAAAGAAATCGCATTTCTTGAAAATCGTACGGCAATCCGCGTCATCAATCTTAAGACTAAGAAGGTACGTACTGTGATGGATGCACAATATCAGTATTCTTATAGTGATGGTGATCAGTGGTTTGAGTGGAGTCCCGATAGTAAATGGATTCTTTCTGAATTTATAGGTATCGGTGGTTGGAATAATAAAGACATTGTGCTTCTGAATGCCGATGGTAAAGGAGAAATGCACAATCTGACCGAGAGTGGATATTCGGATGGAAATGCAAAATGGGTGTTGGGTGGTAAAGCAATGGTGTGGTTCAGTGACCGTGCAGGCTATCGCAGTCATGGTAGTTGGGGCGCTCAGTACGATGCTTACATTATGTTCTTCGATGTAGATGCTTACGACCGTTTCCGCATGAATAAGGAAGATCTTGCTTTGCTTGAAGAGGCAGAGAAAGCTGAAAAGGCCGAGAAAGAAAAAGCAGAAAAGAAAAAGAAAGAGAATAAAAAAGACGATAAGAAAAAAGACGGCAAAGAGAAAAACAAGAAAGATGGGGATGAAGAAAAGAAAGAAGAGGTGAAACCTTTGAAGTTCGATCTCGACAATCGGTTTGACCGTATTGTACGCCTGACCGTCAATTCTTCTTTCATGGGTGATGCTGTATTGACACCGAAAGGTGATAAACTCTATTATCTGGCAGCTTTTGAAAGCGGTTATGATTTGTGGGAACATGATCTGAAAGAGAATTCTACCAAGATTCTGTTGAAAGGTGTTGGAGGCGGTTCGTTATTGCCCGATAAAAAAGGTGAGAACATCTTTATGTGTACCGGTGGGGGTATGAAGAAAATTGAGATAGCCGGTAGTAAAACAACACCGATTGCATTTGAATCTTTCTTTGATTATCAGCCGGGTGGCGAACGTGCTTATATTTTCGATCATGTGTGGCAGCAGGTCGATGATAAGTTTTATGTGAAAGATCTGCAAGGGGTAGATTGGCCTTTGTATAAGAAGAGCTATGAAAAGTTCTTGCCATATATCAATAATAACTACGATTTTGCCGAACTGCTGAGTGAGATGCTTGGTGAGTTGAACGCTTCACATACCGGAGCCCGTTATTCCGGTGCAGGAGGTGCATTAGCAACAGCAGCACTGGGTGTATTTTATGACGATACATATAACGGTGATGGGTTAAAAATAAAAGAAATTATCGAGCAAGGTCCCTTTACATTGAAAAAGACGGATGTGAAGCCGGGTTGCATTATCGAGAAAGTGGACGGTACTCTTATTAAGAAAGGTGAAGACTATTTCCCGTTATTTGAGGGGAAAGTAGGACGCAAGGTGCTGCTCTCTGTCTATGATCCTGCTACAAAGAAGCGTTTTGAAGAGACTGTGAAAGCAATCAGTTATGGCGCGCAGCGTGAATTATTGTATAAACGTTGGGTAGAACGTAATCGCAAGAAAGTAGAAGAATTGTCGGGTGGCCGTTTGGGATATGTGCATATTAAAGGTATGGACAGCCAAAGTTTCCGTAAGATGTATTCTGAATTATTGGGACGCTACCGTAATAAAGAAGCTGTAGTCGTAGATGTCCGTCATAATGGAGGTGGTTGGTTGCACGATGATGTGGTGACGCTTCTGAGTGGAAAAGAATATCAGCGTTTTGTTCCTCGCGGACAATATATTGGTAGCGATCCGTTCAATAAATGGCTGAAGCCCTCGTGTATGCTGGTTTGTGAAGATAACTATAGTAATGCACATGGTACTCCATATGTTTACAAAACATTAGGTATCGGTAAACTTGTAGGTACTCCGGTGGCCGGAACTATGACAGCTGTGTGGTGGGAACGTCAGATCGATCCGAGTCTTGTATTTGGCATTCCGCAGGTAGGTTGTATGGATATGCAGGGTAATTATCTGGAAAACCATACACTTGAACCGGATGTGTTGATCTATAACGAGCCTGCCGCTTCGTTGAAGGGTGAAGATGCACAATTGAAAGCTGCAGTAGATTGTTTATTGAAAGAACTGCCAAAGAAATAATGATTTAACTATATTGTATATTTGAACTGAGAGGTCGTCTTATTTAAAGGCGGCCTCTTCTTATATGTGAATGTTTTATTAAATATGACTTTTATATGTGAAATACTATAAATATAGTTCTATATCTATATTTATAGTTATATATTTGTGTCATTCCATTCAGGTTGTATCCCAAATACTTGATGAATAGAAGTATAATCTAAAATTACTTGGTATGAATGAACAGAAAGAATTGACAAAAGCAGAACTCCAGATCATGCAGGTGCTTTGGCAGAAAGAAAATGCTTTTGTGAATGAAATCTTGCAGGAGCTGGAAGAACCACGTCCGGCGTATAATACAGTTTCTACCGTGTTGCGTGTGTTGCAAAACAAAGGTTTTGTAGCTTATCGTAGTTTCGGAAAGAATTATCAATATTATCCGTTGGTTTCAAAAGAGAGTTATACCAATCGTTTTATGAATCGGGTTGTGGATAACTTTTTTAGCGGTTCGGTGAAAGCAATGGTTTCGTTCTTTACCAAAAAAGAGAAAATGTCGGTGCAGGAAATCGACGAACTGATTGAAATGCTGAAGGAAAACAAAAAAGAATAAGGTATGATCGATTTTGATTATAGCGAATGGGCTATTCTTCGTTTCATAGGAGCTTCATTTGTGTTATGGCTGTGTTATTACTTGTTGTTCGATCGTAAAGCACCCTTCAACCAATGCCGGAATTATTTGCTGTTTTCGGTGTTGTTGGCCGGGGCAGTATCGGTGTTACGTATTCCGGTTTACCCGGTAGAGGTGGTGAAACCGGTAAAAATGGAACAAATAGTGGTGGCGCAGGAAGCGCAAACGGATAAAGTTTCTTTGATGCAAATAGATAATAATGGGATACAACCGGATACGCTTGCAACAGCAATGCTGACGGATGTGAATGAAGCTGTCACGCATCAGACGGAAGAAGAAATAGTCGAAGAACCTTTTTATGTTTCGTGGAATTATTGGCAAATAGCCTGGATCGTATACGGTTCGGGAGTATTTATCCTTTTGGTGCATTTATTGGTCGAAATGGTGCGGATCTGGCGTTTAAAGCGTTGGGGAACTTGTACTACGGATGCCGATGGGATTTGCATCGTACGTAACAATGAGGTCGTTTCGCCGTTCTCGTTCTACCGGATGATTTTTATCAACCGGAAATTAGAAGGCGAAGTGTTGCGTGTAGTTCTGCTTCATGAAAAGGCGCATATTCGTAATCATCACTATCGGGACACTTTATTTATTGAAGGTTTGTCTATTTTATGTTGGTTTAATCCGTTTGTCTGGCTGGTAAAACGTGAACTGCGAGCCCTCCATGAATTTCAGGTGGATCGTTGTTTGCTTTCCGGCGAGATTGAATTATTTGAATATCAAAGCATCTTATTCGAAGAGTTGATGGGATACAGCCCGAAGGTTGCAAATGGTTTTCATAATTCATTAATTAAAAAACGATTTATCATGATGAAACATCAATATAAAGAACGTTTGGCAGGGGTACGCAAGATAGCGTTGCTTCCTTTATGTATAGGTGTATTGGCTTTATTCTCTTTTACGGAAAATCCGGTGCTGGTCGAACCCGTATTGCCAATGGTATCTGTGACGATAAAGGCAGAAACTCCGAAAGTCGTATTACCCGAAGTAACAGTAGACAGTTCCGGTAATGAGAAAGACTTTTTATTGCTGGATACTCCAAAGATAGTTCACTATGTACAATCAAGGGATGCTCACATCGTTCAATCCGGGGCCGGACAGCCGCTTGCGCAAGTCTCAATTTTTGTACCGAAGGCTCTGGATACACTTTCGGCAGAGAGCTCGGATGGAACTTTTTCACAGGAGCAAAACATAAATCATACTGTGGATATCGATTTACGGGCTGATCAGGTTGTATTGTCTCGTGCTCCACGTAAAAATAATGCATATGTGCGGTTCATTGAACGGTCTAAAGAAGATACTCGTGTTACTTTGGCTATTCCAATACATTTTGACAGGCATTGGTTGCAATTTGAAAAGGGGTTGTCCATCGTTGACGAAGATTCGAAGGATGTTTACCGTATTCGTTCGGTTACCCGTGGGATTGAGTTAAACCGGGTTTATTGGGTTGTGGGGCAAGAAGGGCAAATGTTGGAATTTACTCTTGTATTTCCTCCCCTTGACCGGAAAGTAAAGACAGTAAGTATCCGGGATTGTTTTCCGGAAGAGAAAGGATTGACGCCGCCCAATGGAGGCGCATGGACGTTGGATAATCTGAAAGTTGATAATTTTCAGCCGACAGCTGTCCGTCAAGCCGAATATGACAGAGAGGGACGACCTCTACGTTCTGATAAATTGGAAGAAGTGACTCTTAATGCGAATCAGCTGTCTGTTTCTTCTCGTCACAATGGTGGAAGAACGCAGATTCAGAAGATTGAAACTTTGCCTGATAAGACGTTGGTTGTTTTGAGTGTACCTATTCATTATGATCGTAATTGGTTAGTCATCAATAAAGGATTGTGTATAGTAGATTGCAAGACTGGTGATGAATATCCGGTTCAGGAAGAAGCACATGGCATTGAAATGAATAAATTGCTGTGGGTGGAAGGTTGTCAGGGGCGCTCTGTTTTACTGACACTTGTGTTTCCAAAACTTCCCAAGAGGGTAAAAACGATTGATTTCTATAACAAGTATCCGGATGCGGGAATTATTTCGCCGACTAACGGAAGCAGTTGGAACTGGTGGAAAATCAAGATAAAAGATTATCAGAAAGAACCCTATAAACGCGTGATTTTGTAGCATGGTGTTCTTATGCTGATAGATTAGGCACGGATGATGCGGATTTCACAAGATTATAAATATCTGTTTTTCGGCTACATCCGTGCCTGTTATTTTTATTCCACTTCGAATACGGTCAGTACTGCTGCATGGTCTGATGCCCATACATAGTCTATTTCAGGAGCAGTACGTACGATCTTGGAAGATAATACTTTGAGTCCTCCTTTATAATAAATGAAGTCAATGCGGGACATTTGCATTTGCCCGTAAATGGCTGCAACTGTACCTCCCTGATAAGCAACTTCGTCGGGATTCTTCTCGCGGAAGCTGTCCTTGAAGCCATTCTCCAGCATATAACGAGAGGCTGGGAAAGCTACCGGACCATATCCGTGGTGTAATGGTTTAGCCCGTTCGGTCCAGTCAAGATGGCTGCACGAGTTAAAATCTCCGGTGACAATGACTGGCATGTCCGTTTCAAGGTTCGGGGCTATATCCTTGGTATAGATGTTTCGGATATCGGGTAATGCCAATATGGAATCTTCTGCGACCCATACAGAGGGATCGAGACCTTTTTCAGCATAGCCGCTAGTATATTCCGGGCGGTAAGCATAGCGCAACCAGCAGTCAACAAACATTATCCGCTTACCATTCGGTAAGGTGATTTTGGCAGGATTCGATTTGAAAGGTTCTCTCCAGGCGATTGCTTCCAATGGGAAACGGCTATACATGGCCAGGTTATCTTTGAGAGAATGTGTCTTGAGGTGGTATCCTAGCGAATCTGCCAGCATTTGTTGGATGCCATAAGCTTCTTGCATCATGATAACGTCTGCACGACTGCTTCGAATCAGATCGAGTACTCGTTGTTGGCCTTCGTTACCCAGATGGATACCTCCGTGCCAGATGTTCCATTGGAGTACTTTTACTATATTGGATTGTGTTTGGTTGTTGCAAGTCACTTGTTTACGTACTTCTTCGGCAGATGTTTCGGGAATAATTTTTTTTCCGTTCAACTTGAAGAAAGGTACTGAGGCATATAAGGTATGTCCAGGAGTTGCTTTGGAGCGGACATCGAATGTGAGAAGAAAATAGTTGATGCCCGGTTGCAGCAGAATCTCTTCTCCGTGAGTGGGACGGAGTGTCAATGACTGTTCGGGAGTATGTCCGTTGCCGAACAGCTCTTTGCGCTGTGTGGAACGTGCTTCACTACCGGTAGAATAGATATGAATTTGCTCAATGTCTGCAAGGTCGGTAGTTCCGGTGAAGTCAAGTTTCAGTTCCGTTAGTTTCAGTGGGTTTTTGGAACCTTGTACGGCAATCCTCAGTTTTAGCGCCTGGTCGTTTTTACTTCCCTGATCAGCATCCCATTCACTTTGGATAATCACGGCATTGAACAACTGTTGGTTTCCGTCAAGCTCTTTAAAAGCAGGGTTGTCGTTGGGGACTGCATGTGCCAGTGGAGCTTTTTCGTTGTATTTGTTACGTCCGTTACGGATGTGATAAGCCTGATGTCCTTTACCTACCCAATTGACAGATGTTTCATCTTTCAGGTCATCGAAGTTATAATATCCCCACAAAGATTTAAATGCCGGGTGAGTGGCTTCTACCGGACGGTTCATCCAACGACGGATGGTTTGCTCCGGAAGTGCGCTGCGCCAGACACGTACTTCGTCGATTAATCCCCCGAAAGTATAATATACGTCATGCACTCCGATGGCTCCGGGAAGAATAGCTGTCGCCGTGTCAGCTTTGTCTACTTGTTTACCGTCAAGATAGAGGATGGTTTGCTTTCCGTCACAGGTCAGTGCCACGTGATGCCATTGGTCATCCAGTGTTTGGGGTGATGAGAGATTGGCACGGCTAGAGTGAATCTTGCCTTCTTTCACAACCAAAGGCAGATAATCCACCCAGTTCAGTTCACTATATTCTCCTCCTCCGATGATTACTTCGAGACTATCCCATTGGCAATCATCCCCTTTAATCCAGGATTCCAGTGTCCACGAAGGTTCCAATATTCCCATACCTGTCCGTACATTATTATCTTTCCCGTCGAGGTGGAGGGCGAGGTTAGACTTTCCGCCTTTTAAGGCGGAAAGTGCACCCTGCATCTGCAGAGAGGAGCAGATGCAGAGGATAAGTATTATTACATATTTCATTATGCGGTTACTTGGTTTTGAAAATTACGGTCCATGGTTTCGAACGTTTGCCACTGGCCGAGGTTACAGTAAATTCTTTGTTCAGCCCGCTCCAGTCCTGATAACCTCCGAGTGCGGGAGACAAGGTAGCTCCGGAAGAGAGGGTGCAGGTGGCAAAGACATTGGACAGATCGGTACCTTCATCTACCGTAATGGTAACGACTCCTTCATCCGAAAGAATAACAGGAGTACCGACTTCTTCTTTATTCTGATTATAAACTTTAAATGTCAATATCTCCGTTTTATCATAATTCGGTACGTCCGGTATGTCGGGTTGTTCACATGAAACAAAGAGGCAGCCGGCAATGAAGCAGCAAATCAGTATAGAAATTATCTTATTCATAATTATGCTATATTTAAAAGTGTGATGAAATCAATCGTTAATATCCCGGATTTTGTTTTAGAACGCTGGAGCGGACAATCTCGTCATGAGGTACCGGTGTCAGGTATAACCGGTCATTCCAGGTACGAATGTCCGTCTTGGTAACTTTAAATTCTGTAGGAGAAACAAAACGTACTCCGTGCAGGGTGGTCTGTGTCTCGGGGCCGATCTTCCAGCGACGGACGTCGTAGAAGCGTTGTTCTTCGAAGGCAAATTCGATACGGCGTTCTTTTCGGATCAATTCACGTAATTTTTCCGGATCCGATTCGGTGAGGTCCGGTAATCCCACTCGTTGACGAATCATATTGACTGCTTTCCGTGCGCCTTCCACATCGCCTGTTTCAAGGCGCGCTTCTGCATCATTCAGATAAATCTCTGCATAACGGAGTATGATCCAGTTAGTACTGAAGTCCGGGCTGCCGGCACCTGCGTACGGATAGTTATAGTTGTCATAATCAATCCATTTCCAGACATTATATCCGGTAAGGGAACCGTCTCCCTTGTCAGGAGTATCCATCAGATAGCGGTCTACTGTCACGGCACCTTTATCTGCATTAAAGAAAATTTGCGAACCGTGGAACACGATGTTTGCATAGAATCGTGGTTCCCGTCCCTCGTAAATACCGCAAGTGTTTATATCGAATACCTGATCGGCAGGAGCTTGAGAGTATTGTGTAGCGGGAGTACCGTCTGCCATTTCAAATGCGTCAATCAGTTCCTGAGTAGGACCGAGTCCACCCCATCCGCGATCACCGTATTTATCGTTGATATACGTCACCATGTTACACACCATCATGTTGTTGTATACGTCCGGGCTTTTGTATTGTACATCGAAAATAATTTCCTTGTTATCTTTATTGGTAGTCCACCAGATAGAGCGATATTTTTCCGGAGTGGTTCCATCTACCAGTTCATATCCCAATTTATATACTTCGGCACAACTTTTGATAACGTCTTCATATCGTTTGTCATACAACTCTACTCTTGATTTCAGTGCATAAGCGGCACCTTTGGTAGCCCGGCCTTTTTCTCTCGAACCATACGAGGCAGGCAACATTTCTGTTGCTTTTTTGAGGTCTTCCAGAATGAAGTCATAGCATTCTTTCTCAGATGAACGGGGGATTTCCCAGTTATCTTCCATGGTGAGCACTTTATCCAACAAGATCACTCCGCCATAGCGCTTTACCATTTCGAAATAGAACATGGCGCGCAAGAAATGAACTTCTCCTGTTAGCCTTGACTTCTCACTTTCTTCGATGGTCGATGTACCGATTCGTTCGAAGAAACGGTTGCATTTACGTACTTTTACGTAATAATCTTCCCATACGTCGTCATCTTGCGGATCGGAAGCACTGACCATGTCATAGTTGAACTTAAACCAGCTTGCACGGTATTTATCACGCTGTGCCGAGACGGAATTGTCGCTGCGGTTTTCTTGTAGTTGCAGTCCGTCTACGGAGATTTCGCTATATAGATCGTTTACGTAATATTTCACCAGTGTTTCGTCCGACCAGAAGGAGTCGTCCGCTATTTCGTCCAGTGGAGCTTTGTTCAGTACATCGCACGAACAGAAGAGCAATACAAATAAGCAAAACAGGGCTGTATTTATCTTTTTCATAATCACGTTTCAATTTTTAAGTTTAGAATGTAATGTTAGCACCAAACACAAAGGTTTTCATTTGAGGATAAGCGCTTCCGTCGGTGGAACGCAATTCTGGGTCGAAGTACTTGATCTGCGACCAGGTCAGCAGGTTGGAGCCGCTGAAGTAGAGGCGCAGTCCCTGAATTTCCGATACCTTGGATAACAGTAACTTCTTGAAGTCATAACCTATTTCTACATTTTTCAGACGGAGGTATGAACCGTTACGCATCCAGAAAGAAGAGAACAATTGGTTATTGGCATTGCCTCCATAGTACAAGCGTGGAAATTCAGCTTTCGGATTTTCGGGTGTCCACGTGTTGCCGATGTGATGTTCGAGCAGGGCTCCTCCGCGTCCTTCGATGTATGGGAAGGCCAGGTAACCATTGTAATAAAAGTCTGCCAGTGCTGCTCCCTGGAAGAAGAAGGTTATGTCAAAACCTTTCCATTCGGCATTCAGATTGAGTCCGTATACCAATTCCGGATAGTTGCTGCGTCCGATAGCTATTTCATCTTCCGCATCGATGATACCGTCGCCGTTCTGGTCTTTGTATTTGATATCACCCGCCTTTGCTTTGCCGAATTGCGGTTGAGGCCAGTTGTTGGCTTCTTCGTCCGACTGGAATAATCCCAATGCTTCATAACCGAAATATTGGCTCATAGAGTGTCCCGTGCTGCGCTGTCTCGGATTGTTTTTCTCACCGGCCGGCTCCAGCAGGTCAATGACTTTGTTTCTAGCCCAAGTCAGATTGCCTGCAATAGAATAGTTGAAGTCGCGCAGGTGATTGCGATGTGTGATATTCAGGTCGATACCTCTGTTGTCTACTTTACCTACATTGGCTGCCGGCAATTTATATCCCAGGATGGCCGGCATATCCGTACGTTCGCGCAGGATGTCGTTTGTCTTTTTATAGAACCAGTCTGCTTCCAGATTAAGTTTTCCGTTAAAGAACGAAGCATCTATACCGATATTGAACATTTCAGAAGTTTCCCAAGTGATATTGGGGTTCGGGAAACGGGTTTCAGTATATCCCGGGGCTATTTCCGGATTCTGACCACCAAATACGGCATCACCGCCGGTACCATAAGCGGACATATACTGGAATTGACCGATGTTGTCTGTTCCGGCTCGTCCCCATGAAGTTCTTAACTTCAGGTTGCTGAGTACTCCGGAGAAAGGTTCCATGAAAGGTTCTGCCGATATGCGCCAAGCTGCCGATACAGATGGGAAGAAACCATAACGCTTGCTTTTCGGGAATTTTTCCGAACCATCGAGACGACCGTTAGCCTCCAGCATATATTTCTCTTTGTAGTTGTAAGTCAGACGGAAGACCGAACCTACTTTACCGGTTTCGGAGGCACTGCCGCTGTTGTCTTTGTCTTTGTCCGGTCCGGCAAACAATTGCTGGATAGAATAGATACGATATTTTGTGCGTGAAGCCCAGAAATTCTCGTCTGCCCCTTCCGAACGTGAGAACACGAATAATGCTCCCAATTGGTGATCTTGTGCAATGGTCTTGTTGTAAGCTGCCTGGAACTCGAATGTCATGGCTTGACTGGTTGAGTATGTCTGTTTTAGTTCGGCACCTTCACGGTTAGGTGAATGTCCGTCATATTCTCCTGTAATTTTGTTCCATACATAGAAGTCTACCGGAGTAGTCCATCTTTTGATGCTATTGAATATTTTGTCGTAGGAGAAAATACCTTTTAGGTTCAAGCCCTCGAGTCCCGGAACATTGAAGTCCAGCATGAAGCGTGTGTTCAATACACTTTTACGGTCTTTCACCCAACCACCTTCGGTAGCCAGTCCGATAGGATTCACACCCAGTGACACTTTACCCAGGTTGCCGTCAGGAAAGCGTCCCGGGTCGGTCTGCGGGTTACGGTGCATATTGTTGAATACATCCGAAGTACTGCCTGCAATGCTGTTCCGGTCTTCCTGACGATAAGCCATGTCTGCCGATAAATTCAGATATTTGTCTACAATGTTGGCGTCTATATTAACACGTGCATTGTATCGGTTGAAGCCGGATGTTGATTTATTGGTGCGTGTGTCGCCATAGAGAGCATCCTGCTTCACGTAGCCGAATCCTGCAAAATATTTCACCTTATCCGAACCGCCGCTTGCTGTCAGACTGTGCATTTGCTGCCAGGCACGCGGAAGCAATACTTCTTTGTTCCAGTCCGTATTGGGATAACCGTAAGGGTCGGAACCATCTCTGAACTTCTGCAACTCTTCTTCAGTATAAATGCCATACATACCCGGATCTTCGCCCAAGTCCATTTCTTTGTTGCGCCATGCATCGTTCATAAAGCGGGCATGGTCATAAGAACTGGCTATTTCGGGCATACGGGTAGGGGTACCAAATCCTATTTTGAAGTTATAGTCTACCTGTGCTTTACCGCTTTTACCACGTTTAGTGGTGATCAGGATTACGCCATTGGCTCCTCGTGCACCATAAGGAGCTACTGCAGAAGCATCCTTCAGTACAGTCATACTTTCTATTTCGCTGGGGTCGAGTTGCGACATGCTACGTCCGATGATGCCGTCCACTACGATCAGGGGAGAAGAGGAAGTAGGCGAACTGGATCCGCGGATGATGATGGTCGGATCGTCATATCCGGCCTCGCCACCAGTCTGCTGAATCAATACGCCGCTGACGCGTCCGCCGAGTGAAGAAGCCAGGTTGGCGGTTGGCACATTTTTGAGTGAAGATACTTTTAGTGTAGAAGCCGAAGCGGTTACAGTTTGCTTTTTCTGAGAACCGTAGCCTACAACTACCACTTCATCCAGGGTTTTAGTATCTTCTTTCATCTGAATGTTGAAAGATGCTTTTCCATTCACAGGTATTTCCTGAGTCAGATATCCGATATACGAAATTACTAATACAGCCTTTTCCGGCACTTCCAATGTGAAGTTTCCTTCTATGTCCGTGATATCTCCTGTTCCCGGCTGCCCTTTTAGTGAGATATTGGCTCCGATAATCGGCTCACCGACCTGATCGATCACTACACCCTTAATTTTAATTTTTCGTTCCTGCTGGGTAACCATGGTCTCAGGAGCTTTCTCTTTGTCTACGTAAAGAGAAATGTAGTTATTAGAGAATTTATACGTCAACTTTTTGTTTCTGAGCGCCGTTGTCAGGATTTCCTTTACCGTAGCATTGGTGTTTTTTACCTCTATTTTCTGAGAAAGGTCAATTTCTGCATCACGATACATGAACAGATAATTAGTCTGTTTTTCGATTTCGCGCATCAATTCGCCGAAAGTCAGGTTACTCTTAGAAAGAGTCACACGGACCTCTTGCGATTTTACGTTACCAGCCTGAAGCTGAAAGAGAAAAACGAATATAAAGAACACGGACAGTTTCATAATTCGTATAATATGTGTTAATTCAAGTTGTTGATGGACATACCATTTCTGCAACAAGTTTTTTTTCATAACTTTGTCGTACGTTTAAAGATTAATACTATAGGTCTGTTTCGAGATGGATAAAGATAGTATTGACTCTTTTGGGGGTGAGTGTTGGTAGCGCTCACCCTTTTTTGTCGCACTATCTATTTTGTTTGGATGGGGGATATTTTAAGTCATAGCGCTGATCTGTTTTAAAAGGTTAGACATGGGTATTTAGTAAATCTCATAATGTTCATCATCTGTTTTTTTGAATTTAAAAGGATATACTCCCTGCAAGGCTATCAGGATATTATCCACATCTTCGCTTTGTCGGATTTTGCCTGAGATTCGTTCGTCCAGTTTCACGTCTCCGGTAAAATTGAATTGCACATTGTACCATAGGGTCAGATAGCTCAGGATTTCTCCGAAAGGCTTTGAGCGAAAGCTGAAAATACCACTCTTCAGGTATTCTTCATTGTCGAAGTTGGAAGTAGACACTACCATGCGGTTGTTTACTAACGATACTTTTTCGTGTGGGTTCAGATAGACTTTCTCGTTTTTATTATTTTTGTTATAAACCAATACGCGCCCTTCTACGAGGCAGGTTTCAAACTTACTCTCTTTTCCTGCATAGGCGAATACGTTGAACCGGGTACCTAATACCTGTATATTGAACAACTGTGTCTTCACGATAAAAGGTTTCTTGGCATTCTTGGTAACTTCGAAATATCCTTCACCGTTCAATTCCACCATACGGTTTTTCCGGTTGAATTCATTGGGGATTTTGATTTTGCTCTGTGGGCTTAACCATACGGAAGTACCATCCGGAAGGGTCATGTTCACTCGTTGCCCTTTGGGAACATTGATCTCCGTATATTGTTTTTTTTGCTCTTTTTGTGTATACCAGTTAGCGATAAACCAAGTAGTGGAAATAAGCAAAACAATCATAGCCGCATATTTAAAGAACCCTATACGGAATCGATGTACAGAACGGCGTTTCAGACGTTTATCGAACTCTGCTATACCCCTTACAGTCTTTTGAGGGTCTCCTTCCTGTGCCATCAGTCCGGAGACAGCCCATACTGCCTTCATGCGTGCGAATTCTTTTTTAGCTTCCGGATTATCTCGGAGTTTATTCAGAAATTCTGTTTTTTCGGTGGCAGACAGGGTGCCTGCGAAATATTTTTCTAATTCATCATTCATGGTTCCTTGAGTGGTTTTATAGTAAAGACAATCGAGAATGCATTTACCACCAAAGGAAATACAAAAAAAAGTATTAAATGATAAAAACCAGTAAAGGAAGATATTCTTTGAGTTCTGATCTGAGTTTGCGAAGTGCGATAGATATCTGATTTTCAACGGTGTTTACGGATATATCCAGGCGTTCGGCTATTTCTTTATATTTTAATCCTTCTATGCGACTGAGCAAAAAGATTTCTCTGCAACGTTCGGGCAGCTTTTGCATCGTTCGGCTCAACAGGTTTTCTACTTCCGAAATAGAGGAAACAGCTTCGTCAAATTGTTCCAAAGCATATAGGTTCAATTGAGACTCCAGTTCTTCGTCTGCTTTGAGCGAACAGGTTTTGGCCTGGATATACGACTGATGTTTCAGAAAGTTCAGACATCTGTTTTTGATAAGAGTAAAAAGAAAGGCATCCAGATGGTCTATATCTTCCAATAACTCCAGATGTTCCCATAGGTAAAGGAAGGTATCTTGCACTATGTTTTCTGCATCCTCTTCCGCAATAACATAGGTTTGCGAGAAACGAAGCATTCTCACATAATATATAGAATATATGTCTGAAAAACTTTTTTGTGTTTTCAGTAGATGATTAGATTGCATTCTGCTTATCGAACTTGTTTCTTTTATCTATAGTATAAGATACGTTTAAAATGCAAATATAACTAAATTGTTTGCAATGTGAGAGAGTAGTTTTAATTTTTATTTTGTTTATTGTGGAGCATCTTTTTTGAAGTTCGTTTAAGTTCTATTGTTTATAGCACTTAACACATAGGGGATTATGAAAACTAGGCGAAACACATCTTTCAGGATTAGTAATAATCGAGTGGGAGAGTTTATAATTCGGTCCGGTTCAAAAAATACTTTAGATTGAAGAACCGCTATTTGATTTTTTTTTATCTTTGTACTTATGGAAAAATATTATAGCACAAACTGTCCGATTAATACGACCACAATTATTAAGACCATAATTGTTGCGATGCTTTTCATTATCGCAGCTATTATAGTATTTGCCAGTGGAGGATATTGGTTAGGAATTAGCATAATATTACTGCTGTTAGTTATCATGGTTGTAACCTATTTTTGTATTCCTCGGAAAATTATTGTGACCGATACGGATATTGTGCTTTATAATCATGGATTTAAAAGAAAAATTCCCAAGTGCGATATATTGAAAGCAAGAAGCGTCACTGCAAAGGACAGAAATGGTCTGTGGCGTAAGTTTGCAGTTGAAGGTGTTTGGGGGTATTGTGGTATTTATGCTTCAAAAATACACAAGAACCTTTATATCTATGCTTCTCAAAATAAGAACTGGATTTTGATTGAAACTGAAAGAAAGAATTATATTGTATCACCGGAAAATCTGGATATAATAGATGTGATTAATAAATAAATGGTACTATCTACAATTTAGTGGCTACTGGAGCACTTTTAAGATTAGTTTTTAAGCAATGTCCTGTGGGTTTTAATAGTAAGCTCCTCCCGCTTCCATTCCCAACCTTGCTTTTTAAAATTCCCTGCCCCCATACTTGCTTTAATCACAACTATCCCTTTCGGACC
>OBWH01000044.1_pt1 | contig 123881 bp, 124 predicted proteins | sample 1476391 | NCBI WGS metagenome assembly OBWH01 (sample SAMEA2580086, study PRJEB22360) | human gut metagenome | biome: human gut; feature: human-associated habitat; material: faeces | place: Denmark | collected 2008/2010
GGTGTGAAGTGGGGGAAAATCTGGAGATAACATCAAAGGATTACCTATCACTATAATATCATTCGGATGCTCCGAAACGTCAGGATTATACGGAAGAGTACCAGTCTTATTATCACGAAAAAATGCTTCAGGCAATACAGGAACGACCGTATCTCTGGTGCAGCTTTGTGTGGAATATGTTCGATTTTGCGGCAGATAAGAGAAAAGAAGGTGGCACACAAGGGCGTAATACAAAAGGTCTGGTTACATATGATCGGAAAATTAAAAAGGATGCATTTTATCTTTATAAAGCATATTGGACAGAAAAACCGTTTGTGCACATCTGTTCAAAGCGTTTTCAAAAAAGACCGGGAGACACTACAACAATAAAAGTATACGCCACAGGAATCGAAAAGGCGGAACTTTGGATGGATGGAAAACGGATCCAAGAACAAAAAGGGACATATTGTTTCCTGTTTGAAGGTATTAAATTAACTCAAAATCACCAAATTACAATTTATGGTTATTGCGGAGATGAGAAGGTTTGCGAAGACGAGGCCGCTTTTACTCATACAGATGGATTGGAGGCAGAGTATATTCTGGAGTCCGGCGAAAATGACGGAGTCAACTGGTTCCTGGATGAGTATGGAGAAAAAAAGAAGCTTGAAGCAACACAGGGCTTTCTGTCTGTATATGATGAGATAGGGACAATACTGGATACAGAGAAAGGCAATGAAATTCTGAATGGGTTGTTTATCTCGTTTGGAGAAGGTGGTAAAGCGTTACTGACTGAGAGTGTGCAGAATTCAATTCGTTCGTTGACATTCGTAGAGCTTGCGAAAATGATCGGACCAGCAATTACACCTGAAATGTTAAATATGCTCAATGAGCAATTAAGGCATGTAAAAAATTCTTAAAGAATGGGCCGGCGTGATGGTCGGCCCTATTCGTTACTGTTCACACTCAATCACCTTTATTAAATAAAAACAAAAAATATAAAAAAGGTATTGACTTTTTTTATACATGTGGATATAATAACTATGTTGCGTCTGACAGAGACGAAACATGAGGTGATGCGGATTGGTGTAATGGCAGCACAGCAGACTCTGACTCTGTTAGTAGAGGTTCGAGTCCTCTATCCGTAGGTTATAAGATAAGAATTTCTTATCTTATATCGGAGTGTGGCTCAGCTTGGTAGAGCGCTACGTTCGGGACGTAGAGGTCGCGTGTTCGAATCACGTCACTCCGACTTTTGGAAAAGAACCGTAAAGTTACATAAAATGTGGCTTTACGGTTTTTTAGTATAAAGATGCGTGATAAAGCCATAAAAGTACTGAAAAACAATACTTTTATGGCTTTCTGATTTTTCATTTAATTACTTCAATAATTATTCTTGATAGAAAGATCCCATATAGCGGATATAGTCATCTTCTGTATGATTCGCTTTCCAGTCATGGACGCTGGCTTTATTACGCTCTCCGGAAATGACAGACAGTTCTTTTCCTAATTTTTCAAAAGCTTCGTCCACAACTTCTTCCGGTGTTTGAGCAGTCTTCATAACAGCTTCCCCCTGTGGTCCGCCAGGCAGGTTGCTTAAAAGACTTGGTGTCAGAGTAGTTCCCAAAGTGATGACTTCCACATCAACATTGGTCTTTTCCGTTTCACAGGCAACAGCCTCTGTCATTTTTAAAATGAATGCCTTTCCTGCACCATATTGGCCATTCCATGGTGAACTGGAAATTCCAGTCATAGAAGATACGTTGATGACAGCACCGCGATCCTGTGCAGCAAAGATTTTCATATAGTGATAGAAGCATTTCATAAATGTAACAACGTTTACGTTGATCATTGCCTCATGCTTTTCCCAAGGTGTATCCTGGATTTTGCCAAAAGAGTGTAAGCAGGCTACATAGGCCATAAATCCCATATCCAGATTTTCTGTTGCAGCAAAAATTTTGTCAGTAGCATCTGGCAGCGAAAAGTCTGCTTTTACGACTTTATAATCAATCTCATAAGTGTTTTTTAGTTCCTCACCGAGCTCTTTTAATTTTTCTTCACGGCGTCCGACCATTACGACATTCATACCTTCTTTGGCAAGCCTTTCACAAAATGCTTTTCCGACACCTTCAGTAGCGCCTAAAATAATTCCCCATTCTCCATATTTTTCTCTCAATGTCATGTTGATTCTCCTCTCATATATGATATTTTAAATGTACGGTGGAAAAATAAAAATCCACAACTATACTGATATTATAGCACAGATATAAGTGAAACAGTATTAAGCTTCTGATAATACAGAAAAGGATTATACAAAACTGCTACTTGTCAACTGTTTAGAATACCCGTATAATAAAAAAGGTTATTAAACTTATTTCTATGGTAGGAATATAGAAAGGATACATTTGAAAAAGATGGAAGAGTGGGATATACAATATAAAGAGCTCTTATCCATGCCGGAGCAGTCTTATCGCCTGATCGATATTCGGGATGAAGCTTCCATGTCATACGGAATGATTCCGGGGGCAGAGTGGCTTCCGACAGAAACAATCGAGCAGAATCTGGATGCGGCGGATAAGGAAAAGAAGCTGGTGCTTTACTGTACGCGAGGGGCATTAAGTGAAGAATGTGCAGAAGTGCTCCGGGAGAAAGGATATGATGCAGTCAGTCTGGAAGGCGGATATACGAGGTGGTTGTTAGAGCGGATGGAAGCTGAGCAGAAGAAGGAAGAGGAAGAATCAGGTGAAGAACTTTTGCGGGCAGAAGAGATTGAGAAAAGTATCCGCAAAAAATTTCACAAAAGACTGTTCTCGCGATTTGCCAAGGCAGTTCGGGAATATGAGCTGGTGCAGGAGGGGGACAGGATTGCAGTCTGTATTTCCGGTGGAAAAGATTCGATGCTGATGGCAAAGCTGTTTCAGGAATTAAAAAAGCACAACAAGTTTCCGTTTGAGGTGGAATATCTGGTGATGGATCCGGGATACAGTGAACTGAACCGGAAACTGATTGAACAGAATGCAAAAATGATGGGGATTCCGATCAAAATTTTTGAGTCTGATATTTTTGATGCGGTGTTTGATGTGGAAAAATCTCCGTGTTATTTATGTGCCAGAATGCGAAGAGGGCATCTCTACAGTAAGGCAAAAGAACTTGGATGCAACAAGATCGCACTTGGACACCACTATGATGATGTGATTGAGACAATCCTGATGGGAATGTTGTATGGTGCGCAGGTACAGACCATGATGCCGAAGCTGCACAGCACGAATTTTGAGGGGATGGAGCTGATTCGTCCGCTGTATCTGGTAAGGGAAGATGATATCAAGCATTGGAGAGATTACAATCATCTGCATTTTCTGCAGTGCGCCTGCCGGTTTACCGAGACATGCAGTACCTGCAGTGTGGATGGAAGCAGTGCATCCAAACGGATGGAAATCAAGCACCTGATCGCAAAACTGAAAGAAACGAACCCGTATGTAGAGGGAAATATTTTTAAGAGTGTGGAAAATGTCAATTTGAGTACGGTAATTGCATACAAGGAAAACGGAGTCAAACATCATTTTCTGGAATCCTATGATGAGAAAGCATAAAAATGGGATTTGAAAAAAATACAAAAAATCAAAAATAAAAACTTGAAAAATAGAACATGGAGATTATAATAAGTAACAAAATACAAAGTGCAAAGGAGAAAAAAAGATGAGTATTAGAATTGGTATTTTAGGATATGGAAATCTGGGACGCGGAGTGGAATGCGCGATCAGACAGAATCCGGATATGGAACTGGTGGCTGTATTTACCCGCAGAAATCCGGAAGACGTGACAATATTGACAGAGACAGCAGCAGTGTGCAACATTGCAGATGCTGCTGACTGGAAAGATAAGATCGATGTGATGATCCTGTGTGGAGGAAGTGCGACAGATCTTCCTGTACAGACACCGGAATATGCGAAGATGTTCAATGTAGTAGACAGTTTTGATACTCATGCAAAGATTCCGGAGCACTTTGCAAACGTAGACGCAGCTGCAAAAAAAGGCGGACACATCGGAATTATCTCTGTGGGCTGGGATCCGGGAATGTTCTCATTGAACAGACTGTATGCAAATGTAGTACTTCCGGAAGGGAAAGACTATACGTTCTGGGGAAAAGGTGTCAGCCAGGGACATTCTGACGCAGTGCGTCGGATCGCAGGTGTAAAAGACGCAAAACAGTATACAATTCCGGTAGAGTCTGCACTGGAAGCAGTAAGAAACGGTGAAAATCCGGAGCTGACTACACGCCAGAAACACACAAGAGAGTGCTTTGTTGTGCTGGAGGAAGGCGCAGATGCTGCAAGAGTGGAAGAGGAAATCAAGACAATGCCGAACTACTTTGCAGATTATGACACAACGGTACATTTTATCAGCGAGGAAGAATTAAAAGCAAATCACAGTGGAATCCCGCACGGAGGATTTGTACTCAGAAGTGGTGTGACAGGCTGGGAAAAAGAAAACAAACATCTGATCGAATACAGTCTGAAACTGGATTCCAATCCGGAATTTACTTCTTCTGTAATTCTGGCATATGCAAGAGCAGCATATCGCCTGCATAAAGAAGGACAGACAGGATGCAAGACGGTATTTGACATTGCTCCGGCATATTTAAGTCCGAAGAGTGCAGAAGAACTGCGTGCAGAAATGTTATAAAACGACTGTAAGAAGGACAGGCAGATGCTTTTTTGAAGTGTCTGTCTGTTTTTCTGTACATTTTTGCAGGAAATGAGTATAATAGATAGCATCATGTATTTGGAAATGTTATGAAAGAAGAGGTGAATCATGTTTGGCTATGTGACGATCTGCGAACCGGAGCTGAAGATGAAAGATCTGCGAAAATATAAGGCATATTATTGCGGACTCTGCCGGAAATTAAAAGAGGATTACGGGACGATGGGACAGATGACGCTGACTTATGATATGACATTTGCGATTATTCTGCTGGCATCCTTGTATGAGGCAAAAAACCGGATGAATCAGCACAGATGTAAAGTGCATCCGGTGAAGAAGCAGGCGATGATCGAGAATGAGATTACACAGTATGCAGCAGATATGAACGTTCTGCTTGCATATTACCATATGAAAGATGACTGGGCAGATGAGAAGAAAGTAAGCGGTCTGTTAGGGGGCGGACTGCTCAAGAAAAAGGCAGAAAAGATTGCGGAGCAATATCCAAGGCAGAGTAAAGCAATCAGGGAGTCTTTGCAGGAACTCTCAGACTGTGAAAAAGAGAACAGTCAGGAGATCGACCGATCAGCAGGCTGCTTTGGAAGACTGATGGCAGATCTGTTTGTATATAAGGAAGATATGTGGGAAGAGACACTGCGGCGCATGGGATTTTTCCTGGGAAAATATATTTACATTATGGATGCTTATGAAGATCTGGAAGAGGATCTTCGTAAGCAGTGTTACAATCCACTGAAAAGTCTGCATGAAAGAGCAGATTATGAAGAACAGATCCGGCAGATCCTCTGTATGATGATCGCAGAGTGCAGCGCCGAGTTTGAGAAGCTGCCATGCCTTTTGGATGTGGACATTTTAAGAAATATCCTGTATGATGGAGTCTGGAATCGTTATAATAAAATTCAGAAGAAAAAGTTAGAGGAAGGAAATAAAAAGAATGAGCAAGAATCCTTATGACGTGCTGGGAGTTCCTCAGAATGCATCAGATGATGAGATAAAAAAAGCATACCGGGAGCTGACAAGAAAGTATCATCCGGATGCAAATGTGAACAATCCGCTTGCAGATCTGGCGGAAGAAAAATTCAAAGAAGTGCAGGAAGCATATGATGAGATCATGCGCCAGAGAGAGCAGGGAGGAGGATATTCCTACGGAAATTCCTCCTATGGCGGGAATTCTTACAATAACACATACAACGGACCACAGGACGCAGAGATGCAGGCAGTGTTCAATTATATCAACAGCAGAAACTACAGGGAAGCGCTAAATCTTCTTGACCGGATGCCGAACCGCAATGCGATGTGGTATTATGCCAGCGGGTTTGCCAATGCAGGAATCGGAAATAACGTACTTGCAAGAGAGCATGCGGCACAGGCAGTCAATATGGAACCGAATAATGTACAGTATCGTCAGTTGTTGAACCAGCTGGACTGGAACAGCAGAAGATATCAGAGCAATCCATACGGAGGCGGATATGGAGCCGGCGGACAGAGCTGTGGAACGGGGAACATGTGCTGTGATCTCTGGTGTGCAGATACGCTGTGTGAATGTATGGGAGGAGATCTTTGTTCATGCATGTAAAAGCGAGAATGACCGCATTTAGCGGACTGCTTCTGGCACTTTCTGTTGTCTGTATGGCACTGGGAAGTGTGATCGAGACCAATACGCTGTTTTTACTGGCGGCAGCTTCCTATTTTGTGGGGATCATCATCCGTGAATTCGGGATGAAAGCGGGAGTGGCTTTTTATCTGGCAGATATCCTGCTCGGATTTTTGGTCACACCGAACAAGTTTTATGTAATTTCATTTGCCGCTATGGGATTTTACATCCTGGCAGCGGAAGGCAGCTGGCGATTTTTGGGTAAAAGCAGTGAAAAGATGCAGAAATCCTGGATTTTCTGGGTGATGAAATATGTGGTGTTTAATTTGATGTATATTCCAATGGTTCTGATATTTCAGGAACTTCTTTTCATGAAAGAACTCTCCGGTGGACTGCTTCTGGCTGTTCTGGCAGCAGGACAGGTGGGAGTCTGGATTTATGACCGGGCTTATGAATATGTTCAGGTTCATATATGGAATAAGTTCCGGGGAAAGCTGTTGAATTAGTGTAGTTATTTGATAGGATATTGCCCAAGTGTGGATTTTCTGGTATACTATCGACATTACGCATGTTCAAATGTGACAGCGAAATAGAAGAAAAGGAGGAAATATATGTTAAATGACATCTTAGGGCAGATCAATGATCTGATGTATACGTACCTGCTGTTGTTTCTGTTGTTGGGAACCGGACTTTACTTTTCAATCCGTTCACGGTTTGCACAGGTGCGTCTGATGAAAGAAGGATTTCGGATTCTTACGGAAAAAGCGGAGGTGGAAGATGGGAAGAAACAGGTCTCATCTTTTCAGGCGCTTATGATTTCCACAGCATCCCGTGTCGGAACAGGAAATATCGCAGGAATCGCGACTGCTATCGCGGCAGGCGGACCGGGAGCGGTCTTCTGGATGTGGGTGATGGCTGTAATCGGAGGTGCTTCTGCATTTATCGAAAGTACACTGGCACAGGTATATAAGACAAAGGATGGAAAAGACTTCCGTGGCGGTCCTTCCTACTATATGGAGAAGGCGCTTGGAAAACGTTGGATGGGAGTGCTTTTTTCCGTGCTTCTGATTATTTGTTTTGCTTATGGATTCAATGGTCTGCAGTCTTATAATATGTCTTCTGCTCTGGAATATTATATTCCGGGATACAGTGAGAGCAGTTATCCGATGATTGTAGGTTTGATTCTGGCAGTCGGAACCGGTCTGATCATTTTCGGAGGCGTGCATCGTATCGGATTTATTACGTCTGTAATGGTGCCGATCATGGCAGGTGCATATCTTCTGATCGGACTTTTTACGATCGTGACACATCTTCCGCAGCTTCCGGGCGTACTGGCAATGATCTTATCAGAAGCATTTGATGTTCAGGCGATTATGGGCGGCCTGGCTGGAAGCGCAGTTGTGATCGGAATCAAGAGAGGTCTGTTCTCCAACGAGGCAGGTATGGGAAGCGCGCCGAATGCTGCAGCAAGTGCATCTGTAAGCCATCCGGCAAAACAGGGGATGGTACAGGTAATTTCTGTATTTATCGACACGCTTTTGATCTGCTCGGCAACTGCAATGATGCTGCTTCTTTCCGGTGTTCAGGGAGAGGCGGGCGTTCTGGATGGAATTCCGTTTGTGCAGAAAGCGATTTCTGCAAATGTGGGAACATGGGGAATCCACTTTATCACGGCATCCATTTTTGCGTTTGCATTCAGCAGTCTGATCGGTAACTATTATTATGCAGAATCCAATATTTTGTTTATCAAGAATAATAAGGTTTTACTGTTCGTGTTCCGCTGTACATGCCTTTTGGCAGTATTCTTAGGCGCACAGGCAGATTTCTCACTGGTATGGAATCTGGCAGATATTACGATGGGATGTATGGCGATCGTCAACATTATCGCAATTCTGCTTTTGGGCAACATTGCTCTGAAAGTATTGAAAGATTACGAAACACAGAAAAAGGCCGGAAAAAATCCGGTATTTAAAGCAGAGAATGTAGGAATTAAAAATACAGACTGCTGGAAATAGTCGAACAAGCAGCTGCATCAGAAGAGTGATGCAGCTGCTTGTTTTATATGTGGATAAAATAAGGAAAAACGCGCGTTAAGAGAGGGAATACTACGTAAAAATAAAAGAAACATAAAATAAAAATGAAATTTCAGAAAGGTACGGGTTTCTTGCTTGACTTCTGAAAACAGCTCGACTATACTACATTCTAACTTAAGTTACATATGTGGCGGGGAAGGAGAATGATATGCAGGAAGTAAAATCACCAAAGAAGCCATTTTTATATTACTGTCTGATCGTAGCAACAATTATGGTTTTGCTGAACAGTCTGGTATTCCCGAATGTACTGAAGCATTCTGTAAAAGAAGTGGACTATAATACATTCATGAAAATGACAGAGAACAAGGAAATTGGAAAGGTCAACATTGACAGCGGGGAGATCATCTTTACGGATAAGAGTGAAGAGAAGATGTATAAGACCGGTGTTATGGATGATCCGGGTCTGGTAGACAGACTATATGATTCCGGGGCAGACTTTTCTTCTAAGATTACAGAAGAGATGTCTCCAATCCTGTACTTTTTACTGAGTTACATTCTGCCGATCGCGATTTTTATCATGCTTGGCAGATGGTTATCCAAGAAGATGATGTCGAAGATGAACGGCGGAGCAAATCCGATGAATTCTATGATGTTCGGAGGTGGAAAGAGCAACGCAAAAATTTACGTCAAATCCAGCAACGGGATTAAGTTTTCCGATGTGGCAGGAGAGGATGAGGCAAAGGAGCTGCTAAGTGAGATCGTGGATTATCTTCATGATCCGGATAAATATCGGGAGATGGGAGCAGCTATGCCAAAAGGCGCTCTGCTTGTGGGACCTCCGGGAACCGGTAAGACTCTGCTTGCAAAAGCGGTAGCGGGAGAAGCCAATGTTCCGTTCTTTTCGATTTCCGGTTCGGAATTTGTGGAGATGTTTGTTGGTATGGGGGCTGCGAAAGTGCGGGACTTATTCCAACAGGCGAATGAGAAGGCACCATGTATCGTGTTTATTGATGAGATTGATGCCATCGGGAAGAAGCGAAATGGAAATATCGGCGGAAATGATGAAAGAGAGCAGACACTGAATCAGCTTTTGACAGAGATGGATGGATTTGACGGCACGAAAGGCGTTGTGATCCTGGCGGCGACCAACCAGCCTGATTCACTGGATCCGGCGCTGCTGCGTCCGGGACGGTTTGACCGCAGGATTCCGGTAGAACTCCCGGATTTAAAAGGAAGGGAAGAAATCTTAAGAGTCCATGGAAAGAAAATCCGGCTTTCTGATAATGTGGATTTTGCAGCAGTTGCAAGAACGGCTGCAGGGGCTTCCGGAGCGGAGCTTGCCAATATTGTCAATGAAGCGGCTCTTCGGGCGGTACGCCGCGGAAGTAAAGTGACCATGCAGGAAGATCTGGAAGAAAGTGTAGAGACAGTGATTGCCGGATATCAGAAGAAAAACAGGATTTTGTCTACGAAAGAAAAACTGACAGTTGCCTACCATGAGATCGGGCATGCACTGGTTGCGGCAAAACAGACGGATTCCGCACCGGTTCAGAAAATTACCATTATTCCACGTACCTCCGGTGCGTTGGGATACACCATGCAGGTGGATGAGGGAGAGCATTTCCTTATGACAAAATCGGAATTGCTCAACAAGATCACTACATTTACCGGCGGGCGAGCAGCGGAAGAGCTGGTTTTCAAAGAAGTGACAACAGGCGCATCCAATGATATTGAGCAGGCCACCAAGCTGGCAAGAGCCATGCTGACTCAGTTCGGTATGAGTGATGAATTTGATATGGTGGCGATGGAGACGATCCAGAATCAGTATCTGGGAGGGGATGCATCCCTGACCTGTTCTCCGGAGACGCAGACGAAGATCGATGCCAAGGTAGTAGAGATCGTGAGAGAGGCACATACAAAAGCACTTCAGATTTTAAAAGAAAATGAGACGAAGCTGCATGAACTTGCCAAGTATCTGTATGAAAACGAGACCATCACAGGAGAAGAGTTTATGCAGATCTTGCAGGCAAAAAAATTGGTTTGTGAAGAGAATGCTTCAGAAGATACAACGGTATAACAGAGAAAAATCAGAAAATGTGTCAGACAGACTGTTTTCTGATTTTTTTGTGCATGAATTATTAAAAATCTTTGTGTATATAGATTGACGGTGTTTTTGTAATTGCGTTAAGATAAGAACAAGATTAAGGAACGGGAGGAAAGAACATGTCATTGATCCAGCAGTTAAAGCAGGCGCAGGATTTTACAGAACGAGAGAAGGATATTGCACGATTTGTTTTGGAACATCCGGAGACCATTGAAAATATGTCATCCAGAGAACTGGGGCATCAGACCTTTACCAGTGCGGCTTCCGTGACACGGTTTTGTCAGAAGCTGGGCGTGAAAGGGTTTCCGGAATTTAAGATTAAGTTTGTCAGTGAACTGAGGGATGGATATCTGGACGAAAAACAGGAGAAAATTATGATGTCCGAGCGGGAAAATGTTGTGACTATGGTTCGGAAAATCACAGAAATTCAGAAACAGGCGGTAATGGAGACACAAAAGGAAGTTTCGTATAGCCAGCTTATGCGTGTTGGAAAACTGATCGCAGAGGCACGGTCTGTGGATTTCTATGCTTATGATATGAATGTAAATCTAGCACAATATGGATGTTCCCTGCTTTTTCATGCGGGAAAAAGATCTGCTGTTTATTCTGCAACGAATATTCAGGGATTACATGCAAATATGCCGTCAGATGGTCATGTGGCAATTATTTTGAGTCATACAGGACGGAATGAACGGTTGGCGGAGATTGAAAAGTTGTTGAGAAAAAATGGGACAAGAGTGGTTGCAGTAGTGTCCGATGGTGATAGTATCATTGCCAGATATGCGGATGAAGTACTGGTGGCGGCCGGTTCTGAAAAAGTAGAAGAGTTCTGGATGTCCATGTTTTTTGCTTCGGGTAAATACTTGTTGGATATTTTGTATGGGTTGGAATTTAGCAGAAAATATCAGGATAATCTGGTCTTGAATCAAAAATATGAGAAAGCGGGAGAGAAGAGTCTTTGGGGCTTAAATGAAGAATCTTAAACGCGGAATTAACAATTCCCTTTTAGTTATGCAAAATAGCTAAAAGGGAATTGTTGATTTTGCACAAAAACAGAATGTATTTTTTTATATGTGAAACATTGTTGCACTGGATTTGTTGTTGGTTTCAGAAAAAGTGAAATGAAAAAACAAAATCCGTAAAAATATTGAAAGAAAAACGAGAATTCTATATAGTAATTTCATCAAAAGAAGAGAGTGGATGCGCGCAAAGGACTCTGTACAACAAGGAGGAGAACGAGATGGCACAGATCAGAGATTATCGAAAACTGGCCCATGACATTATCTGTGAAGTGGGCGGAAAAGAAAATATTGTCAATGCCACAAGATGTGCAACGAGATTGAGACTGGTATTAAAGGAAGAGCCGGAACAGGCAAAAGAGAAAGTTGCAGCAATGGCGGGAGTAATTACAGTTGTGGAAAACAGCGGACAGTTCCAGGTTGTAATCGGGACTCATGTGGGAGAGGTATATGATGCGGTGGCAGAAGAACTGCATCTGGATACAGAGAATCTTCAGGTGGAGCAGCCGAAACAGAGTGTCATGAATAAAGTGATTGCAACAATGTCAGCTGTGTTTGCACCGTTTGTATATATTCTGGCTGCAGCGGGACTTCTGCAGGGGGCGTTGATCCTGGTCAATATGGCAGTTCCATCTTTTGCAGGAACTGGGACGTATGCGGTATTGAGTTTTATGTCATGGACGCCATTTACATTTCTTCCGATTTTTATTGCAATTACCGCATCCAAGCACTTTAAATGTAATACGTTTATCGCCGTTTTATGTTGTTGTGCATTGGTTAATCCGGACTGGGCGGGTATGGCGGCCCGGATTGCAGATGGAGAAGTAATCCGTTTTTTGGGAATCAAACTGTCTGAGACAACCTATACTTCAACAGTATTGCCTCCATTACTTCTGGTCTGGGTATTGTCCTATCTGGAACGATTTTTAGAAAAGAAACTGCCAGAAGCAGCAAAAGCATTGCTAACACCGTTAATCTGCTTTTTGATTATGGTTCCCGCAACCATTCTTGTGATTGGTCCTGTATCTTCCATTACGGCAAACGGAATTGCAAATGGATATAATTTTCTTGCAAATACCGCGCCAGCCCTGGCAGGAGCCATCATCGGAGGCTTGTGGGAAGTGGTAGTAATTTTTGGAGTACATTGGGGAATTACACCAGTTGTTCTTGCTAATTTTGATATGCAGGGATTTGATACGTTTCAGGCATTTCAGACCATTGCAGTCGTTGCTCAGGTTGCGGCAGCCTTTGGCGTATTTATCAGATCTAAAAACAGAGAAATGAAAAGTGTTTCGTTATCAGCAGGAATCACAGGTATTTTCGGAATTACAGAGCCAACAATCTATGGGGTGACACTGCGATTGAAAAAACCGTTTATCTGTGGATGTATCGGAGGAGCCGTCGGAGCAGTTGTGATGAGCTTTTTCCACTCTGCTTATTATGCATATGCAGGACTCCCAAGCCTTTTGACAGTGGTAAATTCCATCAGCAAGGATGCACCGATGTCATTTGTAGGAGAAGCAGTTGGATGTGCTGTGGCAATTGTTCTGACAATCGTATTGATTCAGGTTGTAGGATTTGCAGACCCGAAAGAAAAAGAGGAGTCTGACACAGAAAAAGGCAGCACAAATGAGGAAATTTGTGGAGAAGAAATTGTGGACAGCCCGATGAGGGGAGAGGTAATCCCATTGAGTGAAGTACATGATGAAGTTTTTTCCGGAGAAATGATGGGAAAAGGATGTGCCATCGTGCCGGAAGAAGGGAAAATATATGCACCATTCGACGGAAAAATAGTCGGACTGTTGGAGAGTCATCATGCAGTAGGAATCGAGAGTACGTCAGGAATTGAGATTCTGATTCACGTGGGGATGGATACCGTTAAACTTCAGGGAAGAGGATTTACAGCATATGTGCAGGACGGAGAACAGGTGAAGAAGGGGCAGCTTCTTCTGGAATTTGAAAAAGAAGAGATTGAAAAAGCCGGTTATGAAGTGACAACCCCTGTAATCGTTACGAATAGTTACGAATTCTCAGAGATTGAGACAGTGGCCTTTAAGCAGGTAGAGCGTCAGAATGCATTGTTGAAAGTACAGAGAATATAGAGAGAAAATAGGAGGAGATATAAGATGGCATTAGCAAATACGTTTTTATGGGGCGGTGCAGTTGCTGCAAATCAACTGGAAGGCGGATGGAATGAAGGTGGAAAAGGGATTAGTGTGATGGATGTGATGACTGGGGGCAGCAATCAAATGATGCGCCGAATCACAGAAGGAGTCATTGAAGGCGAGTATTATCCAAATCACGAAGCGATTGATTTTTACCATGAATACAAAGGAGATATTGCTATGATGGCGGAAATGGGATTTAAGTGCTTCCGTACCAGTATAGCGTGGACACGTATTTTTCCAAATGGTGATGAACTGATCCCGAATGAGGAAGGACTGAAATTTTATGACGATCTGTTTGATGAACTTTTAAAGTATGGCATAGAACCGGTCATTACACTGAGCCACTTTGAAATGCCATATCACTTGGCAAAAGAATACGGAGGCTGGGTGAATCGAAAAGTGATTGATTGTTTCGTGCGTTATGCAGTTACAGTCATGGAACGCTACAAAGAGAAAGTTAAATATTGGATGACATTTAATGAGATTAATAACCAGACCAATACGTCTGCGGATATTTTCGGATGGACAGATTCCGGGGTTCTCTTTTCACAGTACAAAAACAAGAAGAAAGCTATGTATCAGGCGGCACATCATGAAATGGTGGCAGGTGCTATGGTTGTAAAAAAAGGACATCAGATCAATCCCGATTTTCGGATTGGATGCATGTGTTCGTTTGTCCCGTTTTATCCATATTCCTGCAATCCGGATGATATTATGACAGCAGCAGAATGTATGCATGAAAGATATTATTTTGCGGATGTGCAGATGAGAGGGCATTATCCTGCGTTTGCAAAGAAAGAATGGGAGCGGGAAAATACAGCACCGGTGATGGAACCGAGAGATGAACAGATCCTTGCGGAAGGTGTCTGTGATTATCTGGGATTCAGCTATTATATGACCAATGCAGTCAAAGCAGATGTACAGAAAGACACGACGGAATCACTGGATGGAAGCTCTGCAAATTCTGTTCCTAATCCATATGTAAAAGCAAGTGACTGGGGATGGCAGATCGATCCAGTGGGACTTCGGTATGCACTTGTTTCCCTGTATGAGCGCTATGAAAAACCACTGTTTATTGTGGAAAATGGATTTGGGGCAATCGATGTTCTAAAAGAAGATAAAACCTGTGATGATGATTACCGGATCGAATATCTGAGGGCACATATAAAGGAGATGAAAAAAGCAGTAGAACTGGATGGAGTAGACTTGATGGGGTACACGCCTTGGGGCTGCATTGATCTGGTATCCTTTACAACAGGGGAATTGAGAAAACGTTATGGATTTATCTATGTTGATAAAAATGATGATGGAACTGGAAGCGGAAAACGTTATAAGAAAAAATCTTTTGCATGGTTCCGTCGCGTGATTGAGACAAACGGGGAGGAACTGTAGAAGAAAAAGTACAGTGGCTGCAAAAATCTGCGGCCACTGTACTTTTTTCTTCTACAGTCCCATTTTAGGCTGTGTCAAAATGGATTTTACATGATCAACTTCCTGCTGGGTTGCTTTTGCAGCAGGCACGTAATAGCTTTTTTCCCGTGCTACCTGATACAGTTTTTCCTGTGACATTTCACACTGGTTTCGAATCTGTTTGAGGCACTGTTTCAGTTCTTTGTTTTCTGTCTGCGGTATCATATCTCCGAACATTTTCAATTCTCCGTTTACTCCGACCAAGGCGTCAGATACCATTGTCTTTTCATCCATTTTCAAATCCCCCTTATAAAAATTTCATCAGATCCTGTTTGTTTTTGAGTGCGGAATCGGCAGCTTCCTGAAATAACTGCTTTACCTGCGGGTCTGTTGCCTGTGCGGCGTAATCTGTCATTTTACAGTGAGTCGTAGAGTATCCTCCGATCAGATGACGGAGATTCTGCAGATCTAAGATTGAAATTTCTGTCATGGTAATGTCTCCTTTGCATAAATTTAGATTTGTGTTTCGCGAAATAGTATGTTCCGGATCGGGAAAAAGTATGTATTTTACAACACGCTTTTTCTTTTTGTTGTGCAGTTCCCCTGTTTTATGTTATTATAAATATATATATGTGATTTTTTCAGTGAAGGGAAATTCGCTCTTTAGAATCAACAAAGAAAGGAAAGTACTGTATGAAGATTTTAATTCAGAATGGACATGTTGTGGATCCGTTGACAGGTGTGGATGAAGTATGTGATGTGCTTGTGCGTGATACTGATATCGAAAAAGTAGAAAAAAATCTGCAGGCTGAAGCTGACAGAGTGATCGATGCGTCAGGCTGTTATGTAATGCCGGGATTTATCGATCTGCATGTGCACTTGAGAGATCCGGGACTGACTCAGAAGGAAACACTTTCGACCGGAGGAATGGCAGCAGCCAGAGGCGGTGTGACGACAGTATGTGCGATGCCGAATACGAAACCGGTGATCGATACAAAAGAAAAAGTAGAAGAGGTTCACAGACGTGCAAAGGAGGAATCTCTGGTACACGTGATACAGCTGGGCTCCATGACTATGGGTGAGTGCGGCGAAGAACTCTCGGATATCGAAGGGATGGCACAGGCAGGCTGTTATGCACTCAGCGAAGATGGAAAATCTGTCATGAATGCCTTTTTGTTCCGAAAAGCCATGCGAAAAGCAAAAGAGAATGATCTGCTGATCTTCTCACACTGCGAAGATATTTCCATGGTAGAAGGCGGCGTGATGAATGCCGGAAAGCGTGCAGAGGAACTGGGCGTAAAAGGGATCACGAATTCGGTGGAGGATGTGATCGTGGCACGAGACATCCTGATTGCAAAAGAGCTGGATGCCACATTGCATCTGTGCCATTGCTCGACAGCAGACAGCGTCCGGATGATCAAAGATGCGAAAGAAGCAGGGCTGAAGGTGACAGGAGAAGTGTGTCCGCATCATTTTATTCTGACAGATGAGGATATTCCAGAGGACAATGGAATCTGGAAGATGAACCCGCCGCTGCGCTCCAAAGCAGATGTGGAAGCGCTCAGACAGGGATTAAAAGACGGAGTGATGGATGTGATCTCCACAGATCATGCACCGCATATGATGTCTGAGAAGGATAAGCCAATGGAACAGGCAGCATTTGGAATCGTGGGCCTGGAGACCAGTGCATGCCTGACTTATACAGAGCTGGTGGAAAAAGGAGTGCTCACAGTGATGCAGATGGCAGAAAAGATGAGCTATAATCCGGCAAAGATCCTGGGACTGAAAGACAGAGGAAGTGTTTCAGCCGGTAAAAAAGCAGATATTGTAGTATTTGATCCGAGAAGAGAATATCAGATCGATGTGGATACGTTTGCATCCAAAGGGAAAAATACACCGTTTGACGGATGGGAAGTTAAGGGAGAAGTCTGCTGTACATTAGCAGACGGAAAGATCGTATACGAAAAATAAGGAGACAGACAGCATGTTCTGTCCCTTTTTAGAGAACAGGGAGGAAGAAAAAATGATCAACAAACTGGTAGCAAAAATCAAAGAAACAAAGGCACCGATCGTGGTGGGACTGGACCCGATGTTAAACTACATTCCGGAGCACGTGCAGAAAAAAGCATTTGCTGAATTCGGAGAGACACTGGAAGGGGCGGCAGAAGCAATCTGGCAGTTTAACAAAGAGATTGTGGACAAGACATATGATCTGATTCCGGCAGTGAAGCCGCAGATCGCGATGTATGAGCAGTTCGGAGTTCCGGGAATCGAGGCGTTCAAAAAGACAGTGGATTACTGTAAATCCAAAGATCTGGTGGTGATCGGAGATATCAAACGTGGAGATATCGGTTCTACTTCCGCAGCGTATGCAGTGGGACATCTGGGAAGCGTTAAAGTGGGAAGCAAAGAGTACGTTCCATTTGATGAGGACTTTGCAACAGTGAACCCATACCTTGGTTCTGACGGGGTGAATCCGTTCATCGATGTCTGCAAAGAACACAAAAAAGGTCTTTTTATTCTTGTGAAGACATCCAATCCGTCCAGCGGAGAATTTCAGGATCAGCTGATCGACGGAAAACCACTGTACGAGCTGGTTGGAGAAAAAGTAGCACAGTGGGGCGCTGACTGTATGGGTGACGAGTACAGCTATATCGGAGCTGTTGTAGGAGCCACATATCCGGAGATGGGAAAAGTGCTTCGCAAAGTGATGCCAAAATCTTACATTCTGGTACCTGGATATGGTGCACAGGGCGGACAGGGCAAAGATCTGGTACACTTCTTCAATGAAGACGGACTGGGTGCGATCGTAAACTCATCCAGAGGAATCATTGCGGCTTACAAGCAGGAAGCTTATGCAAAATTCGGAGCAGAGAATTTCGGAGATGCTTCCAGAGCTGCAGTTGAAGCGATGGTTGCAGATATCCAGGGCGCATTAGAAGCAAGATAAGTACCGGGGAGGAAGATTCATGTCTAAGAAACAGAAAATGACAGCAGTGGTCATCTCGCAGGAGAAGATCGCAGAAGATATTTACAGTATGTGGCTGAAAGCAGAGCCTGTGGCTGCAGAAGCGGTTCCGGGACAGTTTATTTCCATGTATACAAATGACGGAGCAAAACTGCTTCCAAGACCGATCAGTCTGTGTGAGATTGACAAAGAAAAGGGCGCTTTGCGCGTGGTGTACCGCGTGACAGGAGAAAAGACCGGAACAAAGCAGTTTTCACAGATGAAAGCGGGCGATTCACTGGAGGTCATGGGACCGCTTGGAAACGGTTTTGATCTGGAAACGGGAAAAGAAAAAAAAGCGCTGCTTTTTGGCGGCGGGATTGGTGTGCCGCCGATGCTGGAGCTGGCAAAGCAGTTAACAGCCGGATATCAGACCGAGTGTCAGCTTGTGATGGGATATCGAAGTGAGACGTTTCTGACAAAAGAGATGGAAGCAAATGGAACACTTTATATTGCGACAGAAGATGGAAGTACAGGAACAAAAGGAAACGTTATGGATGCAGTTGCAGCGGACAGTCTGGAAGCAGATGTGATCTATGCCTGCGGTCCGACTCCGATGCTGCGTGCCATCAAGCAGTATGCAGAAGAGAACAAGATCGAGTGTTACATTTCGATGGAAGAAAGAATGGCCTGCGGAGTTGGCGCATGTCTGGGATGTGTCTGTCAGTCCAAAGAAGTGGATCACCACAGTCATGTTCATAACAAACGTGTCTGCAAAGACGGACCGGTATTTTTGGCGACGGAGGTGGAACTGTAATGGATATGCGGGTAAAGATTGCAGGTGTAGAGTGGAACAATCCGGTGACAGTAGCGTCCGGAACATTCGGTTCCGGAGAAGAGTACAGTGAGTTCGTAGATCTGAACCGCCTGGGAGCAGTGACGACAAAGGGTGTTGCAAACGTACCGTGGCCGGGAAATCCAACACCGAGAGTTGCAGAGATCCACAGCGGAATGATGAATGCCATTGGACTGCAGAATCCGGGAATTGATGTATTCTGTAAGAGAGATATCCCGTTTTTGCGTCAGTATGATACGAAGATTATTGTCAACGTATGTGGAAGATCCACAGAGGATTACTGCGAAGTGGTAGAACGCCTGGCGAATGAAGATGTGGATATGCTGGAGATCAATATTTCCTGTCCGAACGTCAAAGAAGGCGGAATTGCATTTGGACAGAACCCAAAGGCGGCAGAAGAGATTACAAAAGCAGTGAAAAAATATGCAAAGCAGCCGGTCATCATGAAACTGAGTCCGAATGTGACCAGTATCGCAGAGATGGCAAAAGCGGTAGAAGCCGGCGGGGCAGATGCTATTTCTCTGATCAATACTCTGACAGGAATGAAGATCGATATCAATCGTAAGACATTTGCGCTGGCAAATAAGACCGGCGGTGTCTCCGGTCCGGCAGTGCATCCGATCGCAGTACGCATGGTCTATGAGGCTGCCAATGCAGTGAATGTTCCGATCATTGGAATGGGAGGAATCGAGAGTGAGGAAGATGCCATCGAGATGCTGTTAGTCGGAGCAAGCGCGGTATCTGTTGGAACAGCCAATTTCTACAATCCGACAGTAACCATGGACATCGTAGATGGAATTGAAGCGTACATGAAGCAGAATCATTTCGCAAGTGTGCAGGATATGGTTGGAATCGTAAAATAAGAAAAACAAAAAAGTGCGCCCGGATGATAGAATTGTGAAAAGGCATCTGAGATCTGCGCAGAGGTTGTGCCAGCACTGATTGCAAAAAAATAAGTGTGTCAGATTTGACATTTGAATAGGGATTTGTTAGTACAAGAATATAAAAAGGCACTACTGATAGTTGGTTAGTCCAAATTATTTTTTACTTAAAAAAGTAACCGTAATCCTTTGGGCGAAGGGCGGTTACTTTTTTAATTGATTTATATACGCTATTAAAATCGTTACAACAATACTAAGTATCATTAGTACGATGGAGAGCATTTCAAAATCACTCATAAGTTAAGCCCTCCTTTCCGAGATTTCCTGCAAGCAGGATTTCTATGTAATCAGAGGGTTCAGGTCTACGCTGCCGCTTCGGTCGTTGCTAAATGAGTGCCACTGGCACTCAGCAACCTCTGTTGAAGGACTGACCGCCTACCATTCTCATGTAGTGCCTTGTCTTATTTTAATAAATCGGTTGCCTTGTGGTAAGATATAGACTATTATTGTGCAGAAATTCTTACAATAGAATATAAATGGAATTAGAGCAAGTAACATTTGAAAGACGTGGACAAACAAGAAGTTCTGTCAAGAGTATAAGTAAATGATGCAACTCTTGACAGGGCTTTTTTATATCTGGTCAGAGGAATACGGCAAATAAGAGTGTCTGTCAAAGATTCTTTGCGCGTCTTTTGGGGGCAGTGCATAGGACTTGAAAGTTCCTCGATTGAAATCACAGGAAATTTGTGATAAAATTGAGAAGATTTAACAGATTTACAAGGGCATACAGATGTCCATAAATATGGAGGTTTAAGGAAGATGGAACAGTATAAACAGGAATTTATTGAATTTATGGTAGACAGTGATGTATTAAAATTTGGAGAGTTTACATTGAAGAGCGGAAGAAAATCTCCGTTTTTTATGAATGCAGGCGGATATGTAACAGGTTCTCAGCTGAAAAAGCTGGGTGAGTATTACGCGAAGGCAATTCACGATAAATACGGCGATGACTTCGATGTGTTATTCGGACCTGCTTATAAGGGAATCCCGCTTGGAGTTGTAACTGCAATCGCATACAGCGAATTATACGGAAAAGAAGTGCGTTACTGTTCAGACCGCAAAGAAGAAAAAGATCACGGTGCAGACAAGGGAAGTTTCCTTGGAAGTAAATTAAAAGACGGAGACCGTGTTGTGATGATCGAGGATGTAACAACATCCGGAAAATCTATGGAAGAGACAGTTCCGAAAGTAAAAGGTGCTGCCGATGTAGAGATCGTCGGACTGATGGTGTCATTAAACCGTATGGAAGTCGGAAAAGGCGGAGAAAAATGTGCATTGGATGAAGTGAAAGAGCTGTATGGCTTTGACACCGCAGCAATCGTAACAATGGAAGAAGTCGTAGAACACCTCTACAACAGACCATATAAAGGAAAAGTGATCATTGATGATACATTAAAAGCGGCAATTGATGCATATTATGAAATGTATGGTGCAAAGTAAGCGGGGAGTGAAAGAAGATGGAGAAGGCATATAAAACAATGAGTCAGGCAGGAGCAGGAAGCATTGTGATCGGAATCATTACGATCGTAACAGGCGTGACAGCCGGAATTATCGCCATTGTCAATGGGGCACGTCTGTTGAAAAATAAGAGCGAGATTACATTTTAGCTGTGGAAAACGGGGGAGTAATTTGAATCAGAGACAGGTGAAAAGAACCCGCACGGTGGGAAAAATATTATTTGTGCTCTATATTTTTTTCTTATTATATTTCCTGATCTTCTCAGACTGGTACGGACGCAGCGGTATTGGTGAAGAATACCGCTGTAATCTTGTGCTTTTCAAGGAGATCAGACGTTTTGTGGAATACCGGGAAACGCTTGGGCTTTTCGCGGTATTTACCAATTTATTTGGAAATATCCTGATTTTTGTGCCATATGGATTTTTTATATCCGTTGCCAGCAGGATGAGAGGCTTTTTGATGACATTGTTCTATAGCTTGGGACTGAGCCTCGGAGTGGAAGTATTTCAGCTTTTGACAAGAGTGGGAAGCTTTGACGTAGATGATCTGTTACTGAATACGATCGGCGGAATTTTAGGATATGTATTGTTTTTGATCTGTAATGGGATAAGGAGAAAATATGATGGCAGGAGAAAAAAAGGAAAAAAAGGAAAATAAGGAAAAGAAAGAGAAGAAAGAGAAGAAAGAGAAGAAAGAAAAAATCAGACAGGCAAGACAGGGAAAAAGTTCTTGTATGTATGCGATTTTTTCATTGTTTGTTCTTGTATTGTTGATTCTTCATGCGTATACAATGCGTGAGAAAACGGCAGATATTGCAGGTGCATTGGGACTGATCGATATGATGTTTACAGTTTTTGGAATCCGGGCAGGTCTTAAGGGACGTCAGGAGCCGGAAAAAAGACATTTTACGTGCTGGCTCGGAATCGTACTTAACGGGCTGGTATTGCTGGTTCTGATCATGATATTTTTAGGAGGACTCTCATAGATGAAATTGGAAACATGGCAGCGGGATAGAAACGAGAGATGTATGGAACGCCACCAGCTCTCAATAGAAAGACTGCAGATGATCGATCAGGAAGAGACTGTGCAGGACAGGTATCGGCCGTATTTCCGGATGTGTGCCGCTTTTTTGCTCAAACTGGAATCACTTCGCAGAACAATAGAAGACCACAGTTTTGAAACTTTCACTCTGGAAGAGAGGAAGAGATGGAATCAGGAGCTGTATGTAGATATTCTGGGGGAAAACTATAAGAAGAGTTTTGCTGATCCGACATATGCGGTAAAGATGCTTTCAGAAGTCTATGGACAGCTCCTGAGTTTTTTGTATACAGAATTGCGCAGCGGGATTCTGTATGCATTTTCGAACAGACTGGATTATCTGACGATCTTAAATGAGTTGTTTCTGGAGATCTATCAGTGTTTTGAAGCGCAGGAACAGCCGGAATACAGGAATTTAAGAGAGTGTGTGTACTGGTATGCAAGCGATTACTGCGATGTATTTCTGGCAGATCATCTCAGAGAGTCCATAAATCCAGTGTACACAAAATCAGTCATTGACAGGATCAGGGAAATGGATCTTTCAGATAACCGGTATCTGTATTCTTACGGGGAATATGTGGGAGAGAAAGAACTGGAAACGGCAGAATATTTCAGAAATCTTTCCGAGGAGGCTCTTTGGAAAATAGCAGACACGTATACAAGAAGATATCGCAAAGAGGATTGCCAGGCTGAAAAGTCAGTGGTACAGATCTTTTATCGTCCGGGATTTGAGCGGCTTGTTTTGGCTGTGCTGGCAGATTTGGAAAAACAGGGAATCGAACCTGTCATCTGCATTCCGGCATCCGGTGTGATTGCAAGAGACGAACTGCATGGGAATGTAAATCCGCAGTATGAAGCAGATCATAAATGTGATGAGGCGCTGTTTCTGGATAAGAAATATATCGAGCGAAAACTGGATGTGATGAAGTACGGATATGAGCGTGAGAAGGAGTGGACAGCCAGAGTGACAGGAAGAATACGACTGGATCGGGCGGAAGAAGCGTTGTGCGGACAAGCCGGTCCTGATGCAGTTTCCTACATGGAGGAACAAAAGGAATGTCTGCGCATATTTGATGAAAAATCAGTTCAGCTTATGAATCAATACGGTTTAGATATAACCACACCTTATGAAGAGTTAGAAGAAATAAGTGTATTAACAAAAGAAGGAAAAAATATTATACTATTGGAGGACGGAAGATTCGTGACTGAGGGCAAAAAGATGCCGGACGGATCTTTTGAGAAATAGACAGGGAATACACAAAAGTTAAGAAAGGTGGACAAGATATGCCAAAAGTAGGAATTGTAATGGGCAGTGATTCAGACCTTAAGGTGATGAGCAAAGCTGCGGACATGCTGGAAAAACTGGGAATTGATTACGAGATGACGATCATTTCCGCACACCGTATGCCTGATGTGTTTTTTGACTGGGCAAAGGCGGCCGAAGGAAAGGGGATCAAAGTGATCATCGCAGGAGCAGGAATGGCAGCACATCTTCCGGGAATGTGTGCGGCACTTTTCCCGATGCCAGTAGTAGGAGTTCCGATGTCCGGAAAGAATCTGGATGGAATGGATGCACTCTATTCGATCGTTCAGATGCCGCCGGGAATTCCGGTTGCCACTGTTGCGATTGACGGAGGTATGAATGCGGCAATTCTGGCAGCAAAGATTCTTGCGACCTCAGATGAGGAAGTTTTGAAAAAACTCAAAGCATATTCAGAAGAGATGAAAGAGACAGTTCAGAAAAAAGCAGAAAAGCTGGACGAGATCGGATATCAGGCGTATCTGGAAAAATAGAGCACAGACGATGTAAGAAATGGAGAATAGTTATGGATTATAAGAATGCAGGTGTGGATATTGAGGCTGGTTACAAATCAGTGGAACTTATGAAAGAACACGTAAAGAAAACAATGCGTCCGGAAGTACTCGGTGGACTGGGTGGATTTTCCGGTGCGTTTTCTCTTGCAAAGATCAAAGAGATGGAAGAGCCGGTACTGCTTTCCGGAACAGACGGATGCGGTACAAAAGTCAAACTGGCAATGATCATGGACAAGCATGATACGATCGGAATCGATGCAGTTGCGATGTGTGTCAATGATATTGCATGTGCAGGAGGAGAACCATTATTTTTCCTGGATTACATCGCATGTGGAAAGAATTACCCGGAAAAGATCGCATCGATCGTAAGCGGTGTTGCAGAAGGATGTTTGCAGTCAGAAGCAGCGCTGATCGGTGGTGAGACAGCAGAGCATCCGGGACTGATGCCGGAGGAAGATTATGATCTGGCCGGATTTGCAGTAGGTGTCTGTGATAAAAAAGAGATGATCACAGGAGAAGACTTAAAAGCAGGAGATGTACTGATCGGGATGGCGTCTTCCGGTGTGCACAGCAACGGATTCTCTCTGGTGAGAAAAGTGTTTGAGATGACAAAAGAAAATCTGGAGACATATCATGAGAGTCTTGGATGTACATTGGGCGAAGCACTTTTAGCACCTACCAGAATTTATGTCAAAGCACTCAAGAGCATCAAAGCAGCGGGTGTGACAGTCAAAGCCTGCAGCCATATTACAGGCGGCGGATTCTATGAGAATATTCCACGTATGCTTAAAGAAGGAACGCATGCAGTGATCGAAAAGGACAGTTATCCGGTGCTTCCGATTTTTGATATGCTGGCAAAAGAAGGGGATATCGAAGAACAGATGATGTACAACACATTCAACATGGGACTTGGTATGGTTCTGGCAGTAGACGCCGCAGATGTGGAGAAGACAATGGAAGCAATCAAAGCGGCCGGAGATACTCCATATGTAGTAGGTAAGATCGAAGCCGGAGAAAAAGGAGTTACTTTATGCTAAGAGTAGTCGTGATGGTTTCCGGAGGCGGAACCAACCTTCAGGCGATCATAGATCGTGTGGCAGACGGTACGATCACTAATGTGGAAATTGTCGGTGTGATCAGTAATAACGCCAATGCATATGCGCTGGAACGTGCAAAAGAACACGGGATTTCGGCGTGTTGTATCTCGCCGAAGGAGTTTGAATCCAGAGAAATCTTTAATGAGAAGCTTCTGGAAGCAGTCGATGCATATGCGCCTGATCTGATCGTGCTTGCAGGATTCCTGGTGGTGATCCCGCCGGAGATGATTGCAAAATACCGCAACCGTATGATCAATATTCATCCGTCTTTGATCCCTTCCTTCTGTGGAAAAGGATTTTACGGACTGAAGGTACATGAGGCAGCTCTAGAGCGCGGTGTAAAGGTAGTCGGTGCAACGGTTCATTTTGTGGATGAGGGGACGGATACCGGTCCGATCCTGTTACAGAAAGCAGTAGAAACACAGCCGGATGATACTCCTGAGATTTTGCAGCGCCGGGTGATGGAGCAGGCAGAATGGAAGATTCTGCCGGAAGCGATCGATCTGATCGCCAATGGAAAAGTAACGGTAAAAGACGGAAGAACTGTGATCACACAGTAGAAGAGGAGACTGCCATGAAAGTTTTAATAGTCGGAAGCGGCGGAAGAGAACATGCGATCGCAGCCAGCGCCGCAAAGAGCAGCAAAGTAGAAAAGATGTACTGTGCACCGGGAAATGCAGGGATTGAAGAATTCGCAGAGTGTGTGCCGATCGGCGCCATGGAATTTGAAAAACTGGTCGCATTTGCAAAAGAAAAATCGATCGATCTTTGTATTGTGGGAATGGATGATCCTCTGGTGGGAGGTCTTGTGGATGAGATGGAAGCAGCCGGTATCCGCACATTCGGACCAAGAAAGAATGCAGCGATCCTGGAGGGATCCAAAGCGTTTTCAAAGGACCTGATGAAGAAATATCATATTCCGACAGCCGCATATGAGAATTTTACAGATCCGGATGCAGCAATCGCATATCTGGAGACTGCAAAATTCCCAATCGTGCTCAAAGCAGACGGACTGGCACTTGGAAAAGGTGTTTTAATCTGTCAGAATTTTGAAGAGGCAAAAGAAGGCGTGCGTACGATCATGCTGGATAAGAAGTTCGGAACAGCCGGAAATGAGATGGTCATCGAAGAATTTATGACAGGCCGGGAGGTTTCTGTTCTTTCTTTCGTAGACGGAAAGACCATTAAGACCATGACTTCTGCACAGGATCACAAGCGTGCGGGAGATGGAGATACAGGCCTGAACACAGGTGGAATGGGAACATTTTCACCAAGCCCGTTCTACACAAAAGAAGTGGAAGAATTTTGTAGCGAACACATTTATCAGGCAACGGTGGATGCTATGGCAGCAGAGGGTAGAGAGTTTAAAGGCGTGATCTTTTTTGGACTGATGCTGACAGAAGAGGGACCGAAGGTACTGGAATACAATGCACGCTTCGGGGATCCGGAAGCGCAGGTTGTACTGCCGCGTATGAAGAATGATTTGATTGAAGTTGTGGAAGCATGTATTGACGGAACACTGGATCAGGTAGATCTGCAGTTTGAAGACAATGCAGCAGTATGCGTGGTACTGGCATCCGAAGGATATCCGGTAAGTTATGAAAAAGGTTTCCCGATTCAGGGGTTGGAAGAATTTAACAAGCATGAAGGGTATTACTGTTTCCATGCCGGCACAAAGCTTCAGGACGGACAGATTGTGACAAACGGCGGGCGTGTGCTCGGTGTGACAGCAAAGGGAAAAGATCTCAAAGAAGCGAGAGCCAATGCCTATGCTGCAACAGAGTGGGTGCAGTTTGAAAACAAATATATGCGTCATGATATTGGAAAAGCAATTGACGAGGTATAAAACAATATAAAATGTATAAAGAAAGAAGCTGCCTGGCGGATTTGATTTAAATTTGATCTGCCGGGCTGTTTTTGTGCGAATTAAACGATAAAAAATTGAAATATAAAGAAAAATTGAGGGAAAATAAAAGTGTAATGCGAAAAAAGGACTCCAGTCCTTTTCTTGATTATAAAAAGTGTCTAAAATGTGAACTATAGAAAAGACGGAATTGGCAAATTTGAAAGGCGGATTAAAAATGGAAAAGAAACGAGTTTTTCTGATTGTTCTGGACAGTTATGGAATCGGAGAGATGACAGATGCAGCTGATTTTGGAGATGTCGGAGCAAACACATTGAAGACGATCACCAAAGTGAAGGAGTATGATACCCCGAACATGAAAAGGATCGGGCTTTTCAACATCGATGGCGTGGACTGGATGGAGAAAGAAGAGCACCCTATCGGTTCATATGCACGTATGAAGGAGCAGTCCAGAGGGAAAGATACGACGATCGGGCACTGGGAGATTGCCGGAGTGATCTCTCCAAAACCGCTTCCGACGTATCCGGATGGATTTCCGAAGGAAGTGCTGGATGCGTTTGAGCGTGAGACGGGAAGGAAGGTTCTGTGCAACAAGCCGTACTCCGGAACAGACGTGATCCGGGATTACGGGCAGGAGCATGTAGAGACAGGAGCGCTGATTGTATATACTTCTGCGGACAGTGTATTTCAGATTGCAGCACATGAAGATGTGGTTCCGATCGAAGAACTGTATCGGGACTGTGAGATCGCAAGAAGGATCCTTGTGGGAGAGCATGGGGTCGGACGTGTCATTGCAAGACCGTTTATCGGGACAGCACCGAATTTTACCAGAACTGCGAACCGGCATGATTTTTCCTTACTGCCGCCAAAAGACACGATGCTGGATGCACTTGTAAAAGCCGGATATGATACGTATGGTGTAGGAAAAATCTATGATATTTTTGCAGGACAAGGAATCCAGCATACACAGCGTATCCAGAATAATGTGGACGGAATGGAAAAAACCATCGAGACACAGGATGTAGATTTTAACGGAATCTGTTTTGTGAATCTGGTGGATTTTGACATGGTGTACGGACACAGGAACAATAGGAAAGGCTATGCAGAGGCGGCGACAACATTTGACCGTCAGCTGGGAACCTTTATGGAACGGATGAGAGATGACGATATTCTGATGATCACTGCCGATCACGGATGCGATCCGGGATTTCCGGGAACGGATCACACACGGGAGCACACACCGTTTCTTGTTTACGGCAAGAGCATCCGGGAAGATGTGAATCTCGGAACAAGAGAAAGTTTTGCAGATATTGCAGCAACGATCCTTGATATTTTCAATGTGGAAAATAATACGGACGGAACAAGTATGAAAGAATACATTTTAAAGAAATAAAAGAGAAAGGGAGGAAGCGAATGTGGAATATGTAATTGAAATGAACCACATCACCAAACAGTTTGGAAATTTCAAAGCAAACGATGATATCACCCTCCAGGTAAAAAAAGGCGAGATCCACGCGCTGCTCGGTGAAAATGGAGCAGGAAAGTCAACACTGATGAGCGTTCTCTTCGGTCTGTACCAGCCGGAGGAAGGAGAGATCCGCATCAATGGGAAAACAGTGAACATCAACAACCCGAATGACGCCAATGATCTTGGAATCGGAATGGTACACCAGCACTTCAAGCTGGTACACAACTTCACAGTTCTGGAAAGTATTGTTCTGGGACGTGAGACAACAAAGATGGGTGTGCTCAAAATGGATGCAGCCCGTAAAAAAGTAATGGAGCTCAGTGAGAAGTACAAATTCAAGATCGATCCGGATGCGTATATTTCGGATATCACAGTTGGGATGCAGCAGAGAGTGGAGATCTTAAAGATGCTCTACTGCGACAATGATATCCTGATCTTTGACGAGCCGACAGCAGTTCTGACACCACAGGAAATCAGTGAACTGATGAAGGTGATGAAGCAGCTGATCGCAGAAGGAAAATCCATTATCTTTATCACACATAAGCTCAATGAGATCAAAGAAGTTGCAAATCGATGCAGTGTTCTGAGAAAAGGAAAATACATCGGAACTGTCGAGGTGGCAGAGACATCCAAAGAGCAGATGTCTGAGATGATGGTCGGACGCAAGGTCAACTTTATCGTAGACAAACCGGAGATGACACCGGGAGAACCGGTTCTGGAAGTGAAAAATCTGACTGTAAAATCCAGACATCATGGAAAAGCTGCGGTTGACAATGTATCTTTCCAGGTAAGAAAAGGCGAGATTCTCTGCGTGGCAGGTATTGACGGAAACGGACAGTCTGAGCTGGTATATGGAATCACAGGTCTGATACCGATCGAGCATGGACAGGTGATCTTAAATGGAAAGGATATCACCAAAGAGAGTATTCGTCAGAAATGTCTGGACGGAGTGGCGCATATTCCGGAAGATCGTCACAAAGACGGACTGGTTTTAGATTACACACTTCAGGAAAACCTGGTTCTGCAGTCTTACTATACCAGGAGATTCCAGAATCACGGCTTTTTAAAATTTGATGCGATTCGTCAGTATGCGAAAATGCTGATCGAGAAATTTGATATCCGTTCCAGTCAGGGGGAGAAGAGTATTGCCAGAGGCATGTCGGGAGGAAATCAGCAGAAAGCGATTATTGCCAGAGAGCTGGACCGTAATCCGGAAATTGTCATTGCAGTACAGCCGGTACGAGGTCTGGACGTAGGTGCGATCGAGTACATCCACAAACAGCTCATTGAGCAGCGGGACGCAGGAAAGGCAGTTCTTCTCGTTTCACTGGAACTGGATGAGGTGATGAATGTCAGTGACAGGATCATCGTCATGTACGAGGGTGAGATTGTTGCAGATCTGGATCCGAAGAAGATTACGACAGAAGAACTCGGACTTTACATGGCAGGAGCGAAAAGGAGTGTGAAGAATGAAGATTAAGAATTTGTTTAAAGGAGAAGGCTTTGTCAATTTCAGTTCCTCCATTCTTGCGATCGTCTGCGGTCTGTTGTTTGGTCTGATCATTCTTCTGATCAGTAATCCAAGCCAGGCATTCGGCGGATTTATGATGATCATTCAGGGTGGGTTTACGGATGGAATGCAGGGATTCGGACAGGTGCTGTATATGGCGACACCGCTGATCATGACAGGACTTTCCGTAGGATTTGCATTTAAGACCGGATTGTTTAATATCGGAGCGTCCGGACAGTTTACAGCCGGTGCGTTTGCAGCGGTATATGTGGGAGTCAAATTCACATTTCTCCCACCGGGAGTTCATTGTCTGGCGGCACTTCTGGCAGCGATTCTGGCAGGAGCGCTCTGGGGCATGGTTCCTGGACTTTTAAAAGCATTTTTCAATGTAAATGAAGTAATTTCATCCATTATGATGAACTATATCGGAATGTATCTGACCAATATGCTGATTCAGAATACCGTATATGATCAGGTAAAGAATCAGTCCATGGCAGTAGCAGAGGGAGCAAATCTTCCGAAAGGCGGACTGGATAAACTGTTCCCGGGAGCAAGCATCAATGTCGGAATTTTGCTCGCCATTGGATGCGTGATCTTAATTTACATTCTGTTGAATAAGACGATTTTCGGATACGAACTGAAAGCCTGCGGAATGAATCCGGATGCCAGCCGGTATGCAGGTATCAATGAAAAGCGCAATATCGTACTTTCCATGGTGATCGCAGGTGCGCTCTCCGGACTCGGCGGAGCACTGTTATATCTGGCAAACTCCGGAAAATATATGCAGGTACTGGACGTGATCGCACCGGAAGGATTCTCCGGAATTTCCGTTGCACTGCTCGGACTTTCCAATCCGATCGGAATTTTATTTGCAGGACTTTTCATCGGATATATCACAGTAGGCGGAAACAATATGCAGCTGTTTGATTTCGCACCGGAAGTGATTGATATTATTATTGCAGCGATTATTTACTGCGGAGCGCTTTCCCTGTTATTTAAAAATACGATTTATAAATTTCAGATGAGAAAAGCGAAAAAGGCAGAGAAAAAATCAGGAACAGATCGTGCAGGGAAGGAGGGACAGTCATGAATGTAGCATATTTCGTTGTACAGCAGACGATGTATTTTGCCATTCCGCTTTTGATCGTTGCAATCGGAGCAATGTATTCGGAACGAAGCGGTGTGATCAATATCGCACTGGAAGGTATCATGGTCATGGGAGCCTTTGCGGGGATCTTCTTTATCAATATTTTCCAGGGGACATTAAGTGGTCAGGGATTGTTCCTGCTCGCCATGCTGGTAGCGGGACTGACCGGAGGACTGTTCAGTCTTCTGCATGCATTTGCTTCGATCAATATGAAAGCAGATCAGACCATCAGCGGTACGGCGCTGAACCTCTTTGCACCGGCTTTTGCGATTTTTACAGCACGTATGATCCAGGGAATGCAGCAGATCCAGTTTACGGACACATTCCATATCAATAAAGTGCCGGTATTGGGAGATATTCCGGTAATCGGAGATTTGTTCTTCCAGAATTGCTATATTTCTACTTATATTGGAATCCTGATTTTTGCGGTAGCCGCATTTGTGATCAAAAACACAAGATTCGGACTCCGACTGCGCGCCTGTGGAGAACATCCGGGAGCAGCAGATTCTGTGGGAGTCAACGTCTACAAAATTCGTTATGCCGGAGTGATTATTTCCGGTGTACTCGGAGGAATCGGAGGACTGATCTTTGTTGTTCCGACTTCTACAAACTTCAATGCAAGTGTAGCCGGATACGGATTTTTGGCAATCGCGGTTCTGATCTTCGGACAGTGGCGAAGCAACAAGATTTTAATGGCAGCATTCTTCTTTGGAATCATGAAAACACTCTCCAGTGCATACTCTACGATTCCATTCCTGAAATCACTGCCGATACCGAATGAGGTATACAAGATGATTCCTTATATTGCAACACTGGTTGTTCTGGCATTCTTCTCCAAGAATTCACAGGCTCCGAAAGCAGAGGGAATCCCATATGACAAGGGAAGCAGATAGTCGAGGAAAGGCAGGGATAAGACAATGAGAATGTATGACCTGATCATGAAAAAAAGAAACGGAGAAGCTTTAAACCACCAAGAGATTCAGTATCTGGTAGAAGAATACGTAGCGGGAAATATTCCTGATTATCAGATGTCTGCATTTTTGATGGCAGTGTATTTTCAGGGAATGACAGAGGAAGAGACACTTGCCATGACACTGGCAGTGGCTCATTCCGGGGATATGGTAGATCTTTCCGGGATTGAAGGAACTAAGGTGGATAAACATTCTACCGGTGGAGTCGGAGACAAGACTACACTGATCATTGCACCGATTGTAGCGGCATGTGGTGCAAAAGTGGCAAAAATGTCCGGTCGGGGTCTGGGACATACCGGAGGAACTGTAGATAAACTGGAATCGATTCCCGGACTTCGGACGACTCTGACAAGAGAAGAATTTTTTGAGGTAGTAAATAAGACGGGAGTCAGTGTAATCGGACAGTCCGGCAATCTGGCTCCGGCAGATAAAAAACTGTATGCGCTTCGGGATGTGACAGCGACTGTGGACAGTATTCCACTGATCGCAGTTTCCATTATGAGTAAAAAGCTGGCAGCCGGAAACGACTGTATCCTGTTGGATGTCAAGACTGGAAGCGGAGCTTTTATGAAGACACTGGAAGATTCCGTGGCACTTGCAAAAGAGATGGTCTCCATTGGGGAAAATGCAGGAAAACGTACGGTTGCCCTGATTACCAATATGGACATTCCGCTGGGACATAATATCGGAAACAGCCTGGAAGTGATCGAGGCAGTGGAGACACTCAAAGGAAACGGACCACAGGATCTGACAGTGGTTTGTATGCATCTTGCCTCTAATATGCTCTATCTGGCAGGAAAAGGAACGCTGGATGAGTGTAAGAGTATGGTAAAAGAAGTGATCGCAAACGGGAAGGCACTGGAGCATCTGGCAGCTATGGTGAGAGCCCAGGGCGGTGATGATGCGGTGATCTGGGATACGCAGAAGTTTGCAAAAGCTCCATATTCTTATGAAGTTTGCGCGAAGGAATCTGGATATATTACATTTATGGATACGGAGAGCTGTGGAATCGCTTCTGCAATGCTGGGAGCCGGAAGAGAGACGAAAGACAGTGGGATTGATTTCGCGGCAGGTATTATCATTCACAAAAAAGTGGGAGATTATGTGGAAAAAGGCGAGTCTCTGGCGACTATGTATGCTTCCAGAGAAGAATTATTTGAAGCGGCAGCGAAGCGTTATTTGTCAGCAGTGACACAAAAAAGTATACGTGCAGAAGAGGAAAAGCTTGTTTACGCACGTGTTACAAAAGAGCAGGTAGAGTATTTTTAAAAAGAAAGGCGGCGAACAAAAATGGATCAGAAAGAAATTTTGAAACATGTGGATCACACACAGCTGAGGGCATTTGCCACTTGGGAAGACATTCAGAAATTATGTGAGGAAGCGATCGAATACGAGACAGCTTCTGTATGTATCCCGCCATGCTACATCAAGCGGGTGCATGATACGTATGGAGAGAAGATCAATATTTGTACAGTAGTGGGATTTCCACTGGGGTACAGCGTTACAGAGGCAAAGGCGGCGGAGACAAAAAAAGCACTGGAAGACGGTGCATCTGAAGTAGATATGGTAGTGAATATTTCCGATGTGAAAAACGGAAATTACGATGCGGTACAGGCAGAAATTGCGGCACTCAAGAAGATTACAGGCGATAAGATCTTAAAAGTGATCATTGAGACCTGCTATCTGACAGAGGAAGAAAAGATCGCGATGTGTAAAGCTGTGACAGCGGCGGGAGCAGATTACATCAAGACTTCCACCGGATTTGGAACAGCCGGAGCAACACTGGAAGACATCCGTTTATTTAGAGAGAATATCGGACCGGACGTAAAAATGAAAGCAGCGGGCGGAGTCAAGACAGTGGCTGATATGGAAGCATTCCTGGAAGCAGGATGTGATAGAATTGGTACCAGCTCTGCAATTCAACTGATTCAGGGCGAACAGACCAGTGGATATTAAGGAGGAGAAGACGTGAAAAAGAAAATCTTAAGTCTGCTTATGGCAGCAACACTCGTTGTCGGAATGACAGGATGTGTACAGAAACCAGGAAGTGAAGGATCTGATGCAAAAGATGGAGACAAAGGCGGAAAAGGCGGTTATGAGCTGGCACTGATCACAGACGTTGGAACCATTGATGACAAGTCATTTAACCAGGGAACATGGGAAGGACTTGAAAAATACGCAAAAGACAACAACCTGACACACAAATATTACAAACCAACAGAAAAATCTGATGAGGCTTGTATGAATGCCATTGATCTGGCAGTAAAAGGCGGGGCAAAAGTTATTGCAACACCGGGATTCTTGTTTGAGTATCCGATCATGGAGGCACAGACAAAATATCCGGATGTAAGCTTTATCCTTGTAGATGCAGAGCCAAAGGATAAGGACGGAAATGTACAGATCGAAGACAATGTAATGTCTATCATGTATGCGGAAGAGCAGGCCGGATATCTGGCTGGATATGCAGCGGTGACAGAAGGATACAAGAATCTTGGATTTATGGGTGGTATCGCGGTACCTGCGGTTATCCGCTATGGATATGGATTTATCCAGGGAGCAGATGCGGCAGCAAAAGATATGGGACTCAAAGCAGGGGACATCAAAATGAAATATACTTATGTAGGAAACTTTGATGCATCTCCGGAAAACAACGCAAAAGCAGCAGCATGGTACAATGAAGGAACAGAGTGTATCTTTGCATGTGGCGGCGGAGTTGGAAACTCTGTTATGAAAGCGGCAGAGACAGCAGACAAAGTTGTGATCGGTGTAGACGTTGACCAGTCTGTAGAGTCTGAGACAGTCATCACTTCCGCAATGAAGAACCTTGGAGATTCTATTTATGGAGCACTGGAAGATTACTATAATGACAGCTTCCAGGGAGGAAAAACAGTGACTCTGGACGCTTCTCAGGATGGTGTAAAACTTCCAATGGAAACTTCTAAATTTAAAGTATTCACACAGGAAAAATATGATGAACTGTATGCACAGTTAAAAGACGGTACAATTAAAGTTGGAAATGACCAGACAGCAGAGGATGCAACAGGTGTTCCGACAGAAGTTGTAAAAGTAGAGCTGATCAAATAAGAATGGCGTACATGTATCCGGCTGGCAGATTTTAAATGTCAGCCGGAAATTTTTTTCACGGAAATGTAAGAACTTCTGTTTTTTTCGGCGATTTGTTTTATAATAGTAAGGAGAATATTTACCAGATACAAAGGAAGGGGATGTATGGGAACAGATCGTCTATATCAAGTGCTCCCTATTATGCGGGAGCTGAAAAAAGAACGACGGGAAGAGGTTGAACAGTTTTTTCAGGATGCTCCAGATTGGCTGCTGGATTCTTTCCGTGTGGTGGAACTGGATAAAAATGTTGTATTTATCAGAGAAAATCAGCCAGTAGATACCGTACACATTATTGTGAGGGGGATGTTTAAAATCACAGACTACCGGGTATACGGCATTGCCTATGACTTTATGCAGTTTGACGGGATCAATGCCATGGGCGGGATGGAGCTGATCATGGATCTGGATACGTATCAGGCAACCCTGCAGACGATCACACCGTGTACGTCGATCCGCATTCCGGCCGATGTCTATGCAAGGTGGCTTCGCACAGATATCCGTGCGCTGAAGCAGGAAGCCAAGATCATGGGACATTATCTGTATGAGCAGGGAGTGACCAGCCGGACCTATATGTTTGTGCCGGGGACAGACCGGGTGGCGGTTCTTTTTGAACACAGATATAAAAAATATGCAAAAAACGGAAAATTAACATTTACCAATACAAGACAGGAACTGGCAGAATATTCGGGCTTAAGTGTAAAGACCGTGAACCGTGCGGTAAAAAAGTTTGAAGAGCAGGGGCTGATCAGCCGTAGCGGAAAAACATTTTATATTGATGAAGGGCAATATGAGCAGCTTCATGCACTGGTATCCAAATTAATTGAGCCATTGATAGAAAGGGGTCGAAATGATGAACCAGATTTATGAAAAATTAGTAAAATGCGCAGATGCAGTGAAAAGTAAAATTAAATTTCAGCCGAAGGTGGCATTGATCTTAGGATCCGGTCTGGGAGACTATGCAGAGACCATGCAGGTGGAAGAGACGATGGAATACACTGAGATTGAAGGATTTCCGGTGTCTACCGTGGCCGGACACAAGGGAAGATTTTTATTTGGTTATGTAGAAGGTGTCCCGGTTGTGGCAATGCAGGGAAGAGTGCATTTCTATGAGGGATACCCGATGCAGGATGTGGTACTTCCGGTACGTCTGATGGGAATGCTGGGAGCAAAAATCGTGATGCTGACCAACGCAGCAGGAGGTGTGAATTTTGACTTTCATCCGGGAGATCTGATGCTGATCACAGATCAGATTACGACAGCGGTTCCGAGCCCTCTGATCGGACCGAATATCGAAGAACTGGGCGTTCGTTTTCCGGATATGAGTGAAGTGTATAACAAAGAATTGCAGGATGTGATCCGCAAAGCCGGGGCAAACACAGGTGTTGCTCTTAAGGAAGGTGTTTATATGCAGTTTACAGGTCCAAGCTATGAGACACCGGCAGAGATCAGAATGTGCAGAACACTGGGAGGAGATGCGGCCGGAATGAGCACAGCATGTGAAGCTATGGCAGCAAGACATATGGGAATGAAGGTGTGCGGAATTTCCTGTATCACGAATCTGGCAGCAGGAATGTCCACGCAGAAGCTGGATCACAAAGAAGTACAGGAGACTGCAGACAGAGTGGCAGAGGACTTTAAGCGTCTTGTCACAGAATCGATTCGTCTGATTGGAGAAACTCTGGCGTAGGATGTGCAGCAGTGCAAGGAGAGTGCGCAATGAAAAAAGAATTTAAATTTGGAACAGATCTGGATGGAAAAGCAAAAGAGGAATTGATCCGTCTGGCATATGAGGGAAAAGAGAGATCATACTCTCCTTACTCCGGATTTCAGGTAGGCGCTGCCCTTCTGGCAGAAAACGGAACGGTTTATCTAGGATGTAATATCGAAAATGCGGCATACAGTGCTACAAACTGTGCAGAAAGAACTGCGCTTTTTCAGGCAGTGTCAGAGGGCGTGAAAGAATTTCGGGCGATTGCGATTGTCGGAGGTCCGAAAGGGAGTAAAAAAGGAGAACTTTGTGCGCCTTGTGGAGTATGCCGTCAGGTGATGATGGAATTTTGTGACCCAAAAGAATTTCAGATCGTTCTGGAGGACGGAAACGGTGGATGTTTTGCAAAAACACTGGAAGAGATACTGCCGTTTGGATTTGGACCGGCAAATTTGAGAGAAGAGGAGTGAAAACGCGTATGACGGGAAAAAACAGACTTCCCAGGCTGGATCTGCACTGTCATCTGGATGGATCCTTAAGTCAGGGATGTATTGAAGAACTTCTGGGAAGAAGTGTAAAACTGGAAGAGCTGCAGGCAGATATGGATTGTCAGAGTCTGGCAGAATATCTGGAGAAATTTGAGATTCCGCTGGAATGTCTGCAGACAGAAAAGGGGCTTGAGCGAGCCGGTTATGATTTGATGAAAAGTGCCGCATCAGACCAGGTCGATTATATCGAGGCACGGTTTGCACCGCTTTTTTCCGGACAGAGAGGTCTGTCTACAGAGCAGGTCATTGAGTCTGTACTGCGGGGAATGGAGCAGGGCAAGAAGGAATTTGACATTGATTATGGTGTGATTGTGTGTGCCATGCGCCATGAGAAGGAAGAGGCAAATCTACAGATGTTAAAAGCTGCGAGAGAGTTTCTTGGAAACGGTGTCTGTGCAGCGGATCTGGCAGGAAATGAAGCGGCATTTCCGATGTCGCAGTTTATGAACCTGTTTGCGGAAGTAAAACGGATGGAGATGCCGTTCACACTTCATGCAGGTGAGTGCGGCAGTGTGCAGAATATTCTGGATGCAGTGCAGTGCGGTGCTTCCAGAGTGGGCCATGGAATTGCGCTTCGCGGGCAGAAAGAAGCAATCCGGATCTGCAGAGACAGACACATTGGAATCGAGATGTGTCCGCTCAGCAATATGCAGACAAAAGCGGTAAAGGATCCTGCGGATTATCCCATCCAGGAGTTTTTGCGGGAGAACCTTCTTGTTACGATCAATACGGATAATCGGATGGTCAGCCAGACAACGCTGGAAAAAGAGTTTGCGTTTCTCAGAGAACAGTATGCAGTGACCAGAGAACAAGAAGTGCAGATGACAAAAAATGCCATTGAGGTGGCGTTTGCGTCTGATGAAGTGAAAGCACAGTTGTGGAAGGCGATGGAATTATAAGAGTAACAGAGATCATATTCAGGGTTTGAGAATATGGTCTCTGTTTTTTGTATTGCAGACGATGAAAAAACTGTTGTATAAGAGGAATTTATGGTAAAAAGTGCATAAAAATAGAGAACAAAAATTGTTTAAATCATAGAAAACAAATAAATGAACATATAAATGATAAACGAACATATAAGTACGTTGTAAAAAATCATAAAAGATGCTAATATGCATATAACGAAACAAAAAACAATCGTAAAACGAAGGAGGAAGCAACGTGAGCAAGATTGATGAAATCACAAGAGAAAATTGGATCATGAGTACATTTCCGGAGTGGGGAACCTGGCTGAATGAAGAGATTGAGAATGAAGAAGTAAAGCCGGGAACCGTTGCAATGTGGTGGCTTGGATGCACCGGAATGTGGTTCAAGACTCCGGGAGGATGCAACATCACCGTGGATCTCTGGTGCGGAAATGGAAAGAGATCTCACGGAGACGGAAAGATGAAGGTTGGCCATCAGATGGCGAATATGTGTGGTGCGAGAGCAATGCAGCCGAACTTAAGAGCCGTTCCATTTGTAATCGATCCATTTGCAATCAAAGGTGTGGATGCTGTGCTTGCAACACATTATCATCAGGATCACATGAGTGCGGAATATGCAGCCCACGTGATCAAGAGCGGTATGATGACAACAGATGAGAATGGAAAAGAAATTCCGGTTCCGTTTATCGGGCCGAAAAAATCCGTAGAGCTCTGGGAGAAATGGGGAGTTCCGGCAGACCGGTGTATTACGGTGAGACCGGGAGACAGCATCAAGATTAAAGACATTGAGATTATCGCGTTGGATTCCTTTGACCGTACCTGTATTGTGACAACAGATTCTCAAGGAGAGGACAGAGAAGAATTGACAGGAAAATGCCCGACAGATATGGATGATAAGGCAGTCAATTACCTGATCAAGACACCGGGAGGAAATATTTACCACAGTGGAGATTCTCACTACTCAATCTACTTTGCAAAACATGGAAAAGATTATGACATTGATGTGGCATTCGGATCCTACGGAGAGAATCCGGTAGGTATGCAGGACAAGATGACTTCTGTAGATATTCTCCGTATGGCAGAAGCACTTCGCTGTAAAGTTGTTGTCCCGATTCACTATGATGTATGGACGAACTTCATGGCAGATGTCAACGAGATCAACGTTCTCTATCATATGAAAAAAGATCGTCTCGGATATGAGTTTCATCCATTCTTCTGGGAGGTCGGAGGAAAATACGTTTATCCGACAGACAAGGAGAAAAGAGCATATCATCACAGAAGAGGTTTCGAGGACTGCTTTGAAGCACCACAGAATATTCCATTCCGTTCTCTTCTGTAATTGCCGGAGGTGGAAGTGATGCTGAGAGAATTTGTAGAGAAAAAACATGTAAAGTTTGCAGACAGTGCACCGGATTGGCGGGAGGCCATCCGGATGAGCTGTGAAGTGCTGGAGGCAGATGGAACAATAGAAGAAAATTATAAAGAAGATATTATCGCATGTGTGGAAAAATATGGACCTTATATTGTGATCGCGCCGAACATTGCGATGCCGCATTCTCAGGAGGGTGCAAAAGGAGTGCATAAAACAGAGATTGCGTTTATGAAACTGAAAAAACCGGTGAGCTTCGAAGAAGGCAATCCGGAATTGGATGCACAGCTATTCTTTACATTGGCTGCCTGCAATAATGAGCAGCATCTTCAGAATATGAGCAGACTTTCCGAAATGCTGATGAATGAAGAATTGGTTGAGGAACTTGCCGATGTCGAAACCGAAGAAGATCTTTTAAAACTCCAGGAAAAATATCTGGACGCATAAGGAAACGGCAAAGGAAACGAGAGGTAAAAAAGAAAGCATAGATACAGGGGTGAACAAATGGATATATTAATGACTGTATGGTCGTATTTTGCGACAAATATTCTTCAGCAGCCGGCGTTTATGATTGGTTTGATCGTTATGGTAGGTTATATACTTCTGGGAAAACCGTGGTATGATACTCTTGGCGGTACACTCAAAGCAATTGTAGGATATCTGATCTTGACAGTTGGTTCCGGTGGACTGACAAATAACTTCCGGCCGGTGCTGGTAGGACTCAAAGACCGATTTAATATGGATGCGATGGTGATTGATCCATATTTTGGACAGAATGCAGTAACAGTAGGTGTAGAAGAGGTATTTGGAAAAGGCTTTGGAGATGCTATGATTCTTCTGTTTATTGCATTTATTGTCAACATTCTTCTGGTACGCTTTACAAAGTACACAAAGATGCGTGCACTTTTTACTACAGGTAATGTACAGGTACAGCAGGCAGCGACTGCTTACTGGCTGATTATGTTTGCCTGTCCGGCGCTTCTGACAAATAGAGTCGGAATGCTGATCGTTATGGCATTGCTTCTTGGAGCGTATTGGGCAGTTGGTTCGAACCTGACGATCAAACCTTGTCAGGAGGTAACAGATGGAGCAGGTTTCTGTTTGGCGCATCAGCAGATGTTTGGGGTTGCATTTTTCTACTGGCTGGCAGGAAAACTGTTTGGTAATGAGAATAAGAAAAATAAAGGCAAAAAAGTAAAAAGAATCGAAGATATCGAGCTTCCAGGATTCATGTCTATGTTCAATGACAATATGGTTTCCGCGTCTATTTTGATGCTGGCATTCTTTGGAGCAATCCTGTGTGTACTTGGAAGAGATTATCTGATCGAAGGCGGATTTATGCAGGAAGGACAGAGCATGGTATTCTATGTGATCCAGACTTGTCTGTACTTTGCAGTATATCTGGCAATCCTTCAGCTTGGGGTTCGTACTTTCGTTGCTGAGCTGACAGCATCCTTCCAGGGAATCGCAGACAAACTGCTTCCTGGATCTGTTCCTGGTGTGGACTGTGCGGTAATCTTCGGATTCGGAGCTCCAAACGCAGTGACACTTGGATTCTTGGCAGGTTTCATCGGACAGATCGTTGCAATTGCAACACTGGTACTGTTAAAGAGCCCGGTACTTGTAATCTGCGGATTCGTTCCGGTATTCTTCGACAATGCGACCATTGGTGTATTTGTCAATGAAAAAGGCGGTTTGAAGGCAACATTGATCCTTCCGTTTATTTCCGGTCTCTGCCAGGTATTTGGTTCAGCGCTCATTGCAGGATGGGTTGGAATGGCTGCATACGGCGGATACTTAGGTATGTGGGACTGGGCAGTGGTATGGCCGGTATTTACAGTTGTGATGAAGTACTTAAGCTACGCAGGTATTGCGATCGTATTTATTGCTCTGTTGGCAATTCCACAGATTCAGTACCGCAAGGATAAAGAAGGATATTTCCTGATGACAGAAGATTACGAGGCTTATAAAGAACTGAAAGCGAAAAAGGCTCGGGCAGAATAGCCTGAAATAATTGAAAGAAACATCATATCGTCATATAATTAAGAAAAAGAGCAAAGGAGAGATTCACAATGACAAATCAGAATTTGAAATTTTTAGTATGCTGCGCAAATGGTTCCGGTTCCAGCCTGATGGCTCAGATGGCACTTGAGAAGGTTCTGAAAAAGAATAACATCAAACCTGGCAAGGTACATCACTGTCCGCTCTCAGAAGGAAAGAGCAGTGCAGTTCAGTACGATGTACTTGTGTGTGCACAGAATTTTGCAAATATGTTTGAAGATGCAAAAGCAAAGGGTGTAGTTGTAATTCCGCTGAAAAATGTGATGTCAGCTCCTGAAATCGAGACAAAATTAAAAGAGAACGGAATTCTGTAGATTTGTTGAAAGACAGCAGAAAAGAAGTGGGGTGAGGAAGATGAAGAGAGAAAAAGCATATGTAGATGCAAGAAGGAAGAGTATTCTGGAACTGCTGCGTGAAAATCCAACCGTGCGGGTGGACGAACTGGCAAAGCAGATGGGAGTTTCTTTGATTACGATCCGAAGAGATCTGCAGTATCTGGAAGAGCAGAAGCTGCTGGTCAGATTTTATGGAGGCGCCCAGGTGGCAGACCGGGAGACTGCACAAAAAAATGAAGTGCAGATGTACCGTAAGCTGATTGCGAGATATGCGGCAGGACTGGTAGAAGACGGCGATTCTCTCTTCATCAATACAAGCCGCAACGCATTGCAGATGCTGGATTATATCCGGTGCCGCAATGTGACTGTGATCACGAACAATGGAAAAGCAATCGGCAGAGAATATTATGATGGAATCAGTATCATTCTGACAGGAGGAGAACTACGGCATCCCAAAGATGCCATGGTCGGTGATTTTGCAATTCGAAGTGTACAGAATGTATTCCCGAAGAAAGCGTTTATGGGCTGTTCCGGAATCTCCATGCTCTCAGGAATGACAACGGAGATTGCGGCGGAAGTGAAAGTGAATGAAGTGATGATCCAGAATGTGACAGAGGATGTATATCTTCTGGCAGATCATACAAAAATCGGAAAAAACAGCAGCTTTACAAGTTCGCCGATCCAGGGAATCAAGCATTTGATCACAGATGAAAAAGCACCTCAGGATGTACTGGATGAGCTGCGCAGTGCGGGCGTTTTGATTCATCAGGTACACAAAGGAGATTTTGAAATATGAAACCATATACCTTAGGAATATATGAGAAAGCAATGCCGGCAGAATTAAGCTGGAAGGAAAAGATGGAGACAGCAAAAGCTGCGGGCTATGATTTTATAGAAATCAGTATTGATGAGACAGAAGAAAAGCTGAAACGTCTGGACATGGGAAAAGAAGATCGTCTGGAACTGGTCCGTCTGATGTATGAGACGGGAATGCCAATCCGTACAATGTGCCTGAGTGGACATCGGAAATATCCGTTGGGAAGCAGCCAGCCGGAAGTTTCCGGTCGTGGTATGGAGATTATGGAGAAAGCACTTGAACTGGCAGAAGATCTTGGAATCCGTATCATTCAGCTGGCGGGGTATGATGTATATTATGAAGAGGGCAGTGAAGAGACCAGAAAACGGTTTGCCAAGAATCTGAAAAAAGCAGTTGAGATGGCAGCGGCAAAGGGCATTGTCCTTGGATTCGAGACAATGGAGACCCCGTTTATGAATACCGTTCAGAAATCCATGAAATATGTAAATCTCGTTGATTCGCTGTATCTGAACGTGTATCCGGATCTCGGCAATATCACCAATGCCGCAAAGGCAGAGGGCGGAGATGTACTTAAGGATCTGGAGACCGGAAGAGGAAGGCTGGCAGCCATGCATCTGAAGGAAACAGTTCCGGGCAAGTTTCGGGAGATTCCGTTTGGAACCGGACATGTAGATTTTGAATCCGGTATCCGCAAAGCCTGGGAACTGGGCGTGCGTCGCTATGTGACGGAATTCTGGTATACAGGCAGTCCGGCGTGGAAAGAAGATATTGATTTTGCTGTGAAGATGATGACAGAGATTCTGGACAGGCAGACCGTATAATGAAAGAGAGGGAAGATCAGGTCATGAAAGTGAGTAAAAAAGTCATATCAAATCTTACAAAATGTTATTCGATTGCACCGCTTACATATCAGGGAAAAAGACATATTCTGGTAGCGGCAGAAAAGCAGGATCCATGTTACCTGTTTGATCTGGAGGGCAATCAGGAAGAGACCGTATGGGAAGGCCCGGGAGGAGTCATGAGTATGGTGCAGGTTCCGGGAAGTGACGGTGTTTTTCTGGCAACGCACAAATTCTACTCTCCGAATGATTCCAAGGAGGCAAAGATCATCATTGCATCTCCGGGAACAGACGGAGTCTGGGAGATCCGTACGCTGGTCGATCTTCCGCACGTACATCGGTTTGATATTGTGACAAGAAACGGTGTGAATTATCTCATCGCATGTGCTCTGAAATCCGGACATGAATATAAGGATGACTGGTCTATGCCCGGCAAGGTTTATGCGGCAGTGCTTCCGGATGATCTGAGTGGATTTGATGAGGAGCATCAGCTGAGTCTGCAGGTGATCCGGGAGAATATGCTGAAGAATCACGGATATTACAAGGTGACAGAAGATGGTGTGGATCAGTGTCTGATTTCCTGTGACGATGGTGTATACCGTTTTACACCGCCGGAATCAGAAGAACAGGACTGGACAGTGGAAAAACTGGTGGATGAGGCAGCAAGTGATGCTGTACTGGTAGATCTGGATCAGGACGGAGAAAAGGAACTGGTTTTGATCTCTCCATTCCATGGTGAACATATTTATTTCTATAAAAAGATTGATGGAGCCTACAAGAAGGTATATACTTATGATACTGCAGATTTTGCACATGCGATCTATGGCGGGACACTGCTTGGCAAGCCGGCGGTGATCATCGGACACAGAAAAGGAGAGAGAAACCTTCTTCTCTTTACCTGGGAGCAGGAAAAAGGGCAGTATCAGGTTGAGATTCTGGATCAGGACTGCGGACCGGCCAATGTGTTCAAGTATGAACGGGGCACAGAAGAGGTTCTTATTTCTACGAACCGTGAGATCGATGAAGTTGCAATGTATACGTTTGAAAAGTAGATGGGGAGGAAATGCAAAATGCTGGAACAGTTAAAAAAAGAAGTGTATGAGGCGAATATGCTGCTTCCGAAATACGGACTTGTCACTTTTACGTGGGGAAATGTCAGCGGGATCGACCGGGAGAGCGGATTGTTTGTGATCAAGCCAAGCGGTGTAGAATATGACAAACTGACTCCGGATGATATGGTTGTGGTAGATCTGAATGGAAATAAAGTGGAGGGAAGATACAATCCGTCTTCTGATACGCCGACACATGTGGTTCTTTACAACCGGTTTCCGAAAATCGGCGGAGTGGTCCATACACATTCCACATGGGCAACCAGCTGGGCACAGGCAGGACGAGATATTCCATGTTATGGAACAACGCACGCTGACTATATTTACGGAGAGATTCCATGTGTGCGGAATCTGACAAAGGAAGAAATCGAAGAAGCATATGAGAAGAATACCGGTGTTCTGATCGCAGATGAATTTGAGAGAAAAGCAAAGGATTATCTGGCAGTTCCGGCAGTCCTCTGCAAGAATCACGGCGTATTTACATGGGGCAAGGATGCGCACGAAGCAGTTCATAATGCGGTAGTGGCAGAAGAGGTTGCAAAGATGGCGGCACGCTGTGAGATTATCAATCCGGATGTGAAGCCTGCTCCGCAGGAATTACAGGACAAGCACTATTACAGAAAACATGGTGCGAATGCCTACTACGGACAGAAATAAGAGGAAACAGATATGGTAAAAGCGGTTTTTTTCGACATTGACGATACACTGTATGATTATACAACGGCAGATATTCTGGCAAAAGAAGCGGTACGTGAGTACTGCATGCAGAATCTGGCAATTTCAGGAGCTGTATATGACAGGCAGCTTGCGAAAGCGTATGTTGTGGCAGAAAAGCGGATCGGAAGAGAATGTGCGGCAGTGCATAATCGTCTGATCCGGTATCAGTGTATGCTGGAGATGTTGAAAAAGCCGCTTTTTCCGCATGCATACAAGATGTACCGGCTGTACTGGGATACACTGATGAAACAGATGACGTTGGAAGAAGGCGTCTCTCTGGTGATGAAGGAGCTGAAAGAGCAGGGCGTGTATGTGGGGATCTGTACGAATATGACAGCAGAGATCCAGTACCAGAAGATAGAAAAGCTCGGAATCACCAGATGGATCGATGGTGTTGTTACCAGTGAAGAAGCAGGTGTGGAAAAGCCGGACTACCGAATTTTTTCTCTGTGCAGAGAAAAAGCAGAGGTGCTGCCTGAAGACTGTGTTTTTATAGGAGACAGTCTGCGGCATGATATAGAGGGGGCAAAACAGGCGGGAATGCAGGTCATCTGGTATCATAAAGCAGAACTTTCGGAAGAAGAGCAGCAAAAAGCAGCGCAGGAGAACATTCCGGTGATGCGGCAGTTTTCGCAGTGCATTGAATTGTTGCAGTCATATGTTCAGAGAGAAAGAGGGCAAAAGAGATGTTTGGAGGATTGACGATACAGGCAGTATTTCTGGTAGTGATCGGAGCTGCACTTCTGGTGACAGGAACCAGCGGGCTGAGACGCAGTATCCGGATGAAGAAGAAAAAAGCACAGAGAACAGGGAAGATTCTTCGAATCAGTCATGTGGAAAAGCGGGATGAAGAAGGATTCCTGATTCAGAATTATTATGAGACGAGGATCGAATATGTGGAAAGCGGTCACCGTCAGCAGGCCACTGTCAAGAGTGTGGATGAATTTCAGGAAGGAGAAGAAGTCAGGATTCTCAAGGATCATGAGCGGGGCGGACAGCTGCGGATTGTAGAGAATGAAAAGTCTGTGGTATTCGGTCCGTGGATTTTGATCGGAGCGGGAATTTTGATTATTTCCATGCCTTTTGTCCAGAAACAATATGGAGACTCCTATGTTTCAGCAATTCTGGCAGCATTGATGTTCCTTACAGGTGCAGCACTGTGTGCAGCATATGGAAAAGACAAAAAAAGAAATACCGAAGAAATCAAAGCAGTTCTTACAGATGTTTTAAAATGGCAGAATGGACAGAAGAAAAAATGGTCCACACCGGCCGCATCATATTACCCGATCCTGACATATACATTGGATGGAAAAGAGAGAAGAATGCGCAGCCGCTATAATTCCAGTTCGCCGGTCAATTATAAAAAGGGCAAAGAAATCACATTGTATCGGGATTTGGACAGCGGACGTATCCTGGAAAGAGGACCGAAACTTTCCATGCTGACAGGAGGGATTATACTGATCCTGATTTCTGTGATCGGAGCGATCAGTACACTGGATGTGTTTGGGATTTTATGATACGAGGTTCCTGTGAACAGTAACGATACGCCCAGCCTTTGAATAAGAGAAATGAACTTTCTAGTGTCAAAAAGCCTTGGATGTGGTATGATTGGGGCAAACCACATTCAAGGTTTTTTGTTACTTGTGATTCAGAATTGATGTTCGGAGGGCAGTATGAGAAAAGGAAAAAATAAAAAGGGTCTTTTGATCGGTGGTATTACAGCTGGTGTGGTCGTAATTCTCGCAGGAGGTGGAGTCTTAGCGTGGAAATTGTTGATAAATACAACACCACCACCACAGGAAACGGTGAAAAATTATTTTGCACTTGTAGAAAAGAAGCAATATGACAAGATGTATGATATGCTTAGCGAATCCTCGAAAGAAAAAATATCAAAAAAGAAATTTACAGAACGGAATCAGAATATTTACGAAGGAATCGAGGTAAAAGATATCAAAATCTCGATCCCTGAAAAGGAGAAACTCAAAGGGAGCCCGGTGACTGTGAAATATTCAGAAACGATGGAAACCAGTGCGGATGAGATTTCTTTTGACAATGCGGTGACACTGCAAAAAGAGGACGGAGAGTATAAGATCGACTGGGATTCCACGGTGATCTTTCCGAATCTTCAGGATTCGTATAAAGTACAGATTCAGACAGAAAGTGCCCAGCGAGGAACCATTTATGACAGAAATGGTGTGATTCTGGCAGGAAACGGAACGGTTCTGGAAGTTGGTCTGGTGCCGGGGAAAATGGGAGATGATACTGCCAGGGCCGAATCAATAAAGAAGCTGGCAGAGCTATTGGATGTATCGGAAGAAGCAATCCAAAACGCACTGGGGGCATCCTATGTACAGGATGATTCTTTTGTGCCGATCAAGAAGATTGCAAAGGGAAATGAAGAAAAAGAAGCACAGCTTTTGACGATTCCCGGAGTGATGTTAAATGATTCCCAGGATCGCGTGTATCCGCTTGGCGCTGCGGCAGGGCATCTGACTGGTTATGTGCAGGCGGTGACAGCGGAAGATCTGGAAAAACTGGAAAATAAAGGATATCACGCAAACAGTGTGGTCGGAAGATCAGGCCTGGAGCAGACTTATGAGGAAGAGCTTCGTCCGGTGGACGGAACACGGATCATTATCGCAGATGAAACGGGAAATACAATCGAGACGCTGGCATATCAGCCGGCACAGAATGGAAAAGACGTGCGTGTGACCATTGATGCCGAGGTGCAGAAGACGGCATATGATCAGTTTGCACAGGATCCGGGAACGGCGGCAGCTATGAATCCTAAAACCGGAGAGGTGCTGGCACTGGTGAGCACACCGGGATATGATCCAAATGAATTTGTACTGGGGATGTCAGATGCAAGATGGAATGCGCTGAATGAAGATGCATCCAATCCATTGATGAACCGGTTTGTCAACACCTGGGTGCCGGGATCTACATTTAAGGGAATCACAGCAGCGGTCGGAGTGGATGCAGGAATTATCAATCCGGATGAGAATCTCGGATATGTAGGGCTTTCCTGGCAGAAAGATGCAAGCTGGGGAGATTATCATGTAACTACGCTGACAGATTACGGTGAAACGGTCAATCTGGTCAATGCCATGACATATTCGGACAATATCTATTTTGCACGGGAAGCATTGAAAATAGGGGCGGATACGATGGAAGAAAAATTAAAATCCTTTGGATTTGAAGAAGAACTTCCATTTGATCTTACCATGCAGGCATCTACGTTTGATGATGACGGAAAGATTGATTCGGAAATTCAGCTTGCCGATACCGGATACGGGCAGGGACAGGTGCTGGTCAATCCGCTCCATCTGCTGTCTATGTATTCCATGTTTGTTAATGATGGAAACATGATTCAGCCGGTTTTGAAATATGAAGAAAACGCTGCTGCAAAAATCTGGAAAGAGAAGGCAGTCAGTGCACAGACAGCACAGACTGTGAAACAGAGTCTGCTGTCGGTAATTGAAAATCCGAGTGGAACAGGAGCCAGTGCGAAGATCGATGGAGTGACGATGCTTGGAAAAACAGGAACTGCAGAGATTAAGGAAAGTCAGGATGATACGACAGGAGTGGAGCGAGGCTGGTTTATCTGTGAGACAACAGAAGATATGTCAAACCAGATCGCAGTGGTCGGCATGGTGGAAGATGTAAAGACAAAAGGCGGCAGCAGTTATGTGACACAGAAGGTGCGCAATATTGCAGCGTCTTATCAGCAGTAAATGAACGGAGAATGAACGGAGGAATTATGAACGAATGGATCGGTCAGGTGCTGCCATTCTGGAAAGACCTGACAGAAACGGAAAAACAGATGCTGCTCACCCATACAGCACTGGAAGAATATGAAAAAGGAGTCCTGCTTCACATTGATGGCGGGGACTGCGCAGGTGTACAGATTGTAAAGGAAGGGCAGGTCCGTGTCTATATTACGTCACCGAGCGGTGGAGAGATTACATTGTATCGTCTGGTGGAAGGAGATGTCAGTATCCTGAGTGCGTCCTGTATGATAAAGGGAATGGATATTTCGCTGGATATGATGATGGAATCGGACACGGTACTGTATACGATTCCGAAAGAAATTTACAAGAAACTGAATGATACAAACACCGCAGTGAAAGATTACACGATGGAGATGGTATCTGAGCGCTTTTCCGATGTGATGTGGCTGTTCAATCAGTATGTATTTTCTAATGCAGCGTCTCGTCTGGCCGGGGCAATCCTGGAACATATGGCACTGGCGGGTGAGGAGAAATTTTCTGTTACTCACGATGTACTTGCAAGAGATATGGGAACGGCAAGAGAAGTCGTCACAAGACTGCTCAAGCAGTTTCAGACAGAAGGGTATGTGAGATTATCCCGCGGCTATATAGAAGTACTGGATGCAAAAGCTCTGAAAAAAATATGAGAAATGTGATTTTGTCACGGAAGAAACACAAAAAAGTGGTATACTAAGAACATATGAAAGTTGAAGGAGGATTTATAAAATGGCAATTATAAAATTAACAAAAGATAATTTTGAACAGGAAGTATTAAAATCAGAAAAACCGGTACTGGTAGATTTTTATGCAGACTGGTGTGGACCATGCCAGATGCTTTCTCCGATTGTGGACGAAGTGGCTGAAGAAAGAGATGATATTAAAGTCGGAAAGATTAATGTGGACGAGCAGATGGAACTGGCACAGAAATATGGAGTCATGACAATTCCGACACTGCTTGTGATCAAAAACGGAGAAATTGCGAACAAGCATATCGGTGCATTGTCCAAGAGTGGAGTGATTGAGCTTCTGTAAGAACAACAGAAGAATGATGATTGGAGAAGAAAGCAGTTGATGGAAGGTCAGCTGCTTTTTCTGCGTAGAACAATTACAAAAATAAAGATTGCGATTGTGAACAAAAAAGCAGATAATAGAAAAGACTTTATAGGAAATAGGTGAAAAAATGAAATTAACGGTGAAAAAGTTTCAGGAATTAACAACAACTGAATTATATGAAATATTAAAAGCAAGAGCAGAAATTTTTATTATGGAGCAAGATATCAATTATCAGGACATGGATGACATCGATTATAAAAGTCTGCACTGCTTTTTTACAGAAGATAAAAAAGTGATTGCATATCTTCGTGCGTTTTATCAGGAAAATGATGAGGATATTGTCAGAATTGGGAGAGTATTGACTTTACAACACGGAAACGGCACAGGAAGGGACTTATTAGAACAAAGTTTAAAGGCGATCAAAGAAAACATGAAATGTAAGAAAATTGTCATGGATGCACAGAAATATGCAGTCGGGTTTTATGAAAAATTCGGGTTTAAAACGATATCCGATGATTTCTATGAAGAGGGGATCCTGCATGTCGTGATGGAGCTGGACGTATAATTTAAAATGTGCGAAAGAGAGTTTTACCTTTCTCTTTTCTGATAATCGTGCTATAATGCAGAAAAGCATAAAATTCTGGTTTTCTAAGCGGAACGATACCGCATCTTTTATTCTTATAGCATATCGGAAGATCTCTATGCTTTGATTTCAATCTAAAACAGCAGAGAGGTTTGAGAGAAAGATGCCGTACAACAAAAGTATGGATTACAAATGCAGGATATGAAAAAGCAAAAGCTTCTATTGAAGAGTCTCTGAAAAAACTGCGTACCGATTATCTGGATCTGCTTCTGATCCATCAGCCGTTCGGCGATTATTATGGAACTTATCGTGCAATGGAAGAATTTTATAAAGCCGGAAAAATACGTGCCATAGGTGTATCCAATTTTGGTCCGGACAGATATCTTGATCTTGAATATTTTTCAGAAATCAAGCCTGCGGTCAATCAGGTTGAAACTCATGTATTCCAGCAGCGCAGACTGCCCTTCGATTTCTGCTGCAGAGTGACGTTGTAGTCATCCCGAAATCTGTTCACAAAGAAAGGATGAAACAGAACATCGATGTGTTTGATTTTACACTGACCGCGGAGGATATGGCTGCAATTGAAGCACTGGATGGCGGTGAGAGCTTATTCTTCTCCCACTATGATCCAAAGACAGTTGAGTGGTTCATGTCTATTTTATAAAGAGTTTGGCCGAGGGGATAACAAAAATGGTTGTCAGAAACAGAAAGATATGTCTATAATGTTTGCAGAAGAGAAAAAAGGAGAGAAATACCTATGCTGCATGAAAAAATCAATCTTGGAAACAGTGGATACGGAACAAGGGATACAATTCTGACAACCTACGTGCAGAACAATCTGGAAGGAGTCCATGCGCGTCGGCGTCCGGCAGTGATCATTTGTCCGGGTGGCGGATATGAATATCAGTCAGACAGAGAGAGCGAACCGATCGCATTGGAATTTTTGAAAAGAGGGTATCAGGCATTTATTCTGGAATATGCAGTCCTGGAAGAGAATGAAACGAAAGGTCTTCTTCCATATCCGCAGATGGATCTTGCGAAAGCGGTTGCATATGTGAAGGAACATCAGGAGGTATGGAATGTGGACGGAGAGCAGATCACGATCCTGGGATGTTCGGCAGGCGGAAATCTGTGTGCGCTTTACAGCGGATTTTATCAGCAGGACTGGTTTATAAAAAAGACAGGATACAGCCAGAAACAAATGCAGGTACAAGCCATGATCTTGTGTTATCCCGTGATCGACTTCAGGGCAGGATGGCCGAAAGAGGATGACATACGGAGAAGAATCAGTGTTGAAGAAGCGTGGCAAGGTGCGCAGAATCTTGTGACAGAACAGACGCCGAGGACATTTATCTGGCATACGAATACAGACGGAACGGTTCCGGCAGAGAATGCATTACTGTTTGCCCAGGCATTGTTGAGGCATGGAGTAGATTCGGAGTGCCATATGTATCACAGAGGATGTCATGGGCTGTCACTTGCAAATGAACAGACGAAGGTAAGAGGAGAACATCTGAATCCACATGTGGCGGGATGGTTTGACACAGCCTTCGAATGGCTGGAAGAATGAGTCCATGAGGTGGTATCAGTAGAAGCCTGCGTGATAATATCACAGAAAACAACATATGTATCTTATATAATGACAGAGTCAGCAGACAAAGAAAACAAATTTGTCTGCTGACTCTATATTATTTTTAGGAGGATTCTTATGAATCAGGTAAAACGAAAAAAGAGAAAAGCCCATGTGGAAGAAAGGGATTGTGTTGCCTGCGGATGCTGTGTCAAGGTATGTCCGATGTCGGCAATTCAGATATTTCATGGAGTGATGGCAGTGGTGGATCAGGAAAAATGTGTTGGCTGCGGAAAGTGTGTAAAAGCGTGTCCGGCAACGGTTATTTCAATTCAGGAGACGGCAGAATGAAAAAGAGTTGGTATGATTATTTGTGGATTGCTTCTCTGATGTATCTGGTGTTGGGATTTTTTCAGATTCTATTTGCGTGGCTGGGACTGTTATGCTTTTTTATTCCGCTGATCATTGCAATTGTGAAGGGGAACAAGGGGTACTGCAATCGTTATTGCGGAAGAGGACAGCTGTTTGAGCTGATCGGAGGCAGATTTGGGTTATCCCGCAGGAAGGATGTTCCTAAATGGATGAAAAGCAAAGCGTTCCGTTATGGATTTCTGATTTTCTTTTTTGCGATGTTTTTTCAAATGCTGTGGACGACGTATCTTGTGTTTTCAGGAGTAGAAAGTCTGCATCAGGCAGTTACCTTGTTATGGACCTGGAAGCTTCCGTGGAACTGGGCGTATCATGGCGTGAATGTTTCGCCGGGAATCGCGCAGTTCGCATTTGGATTTTACAGTGTGATGCTGACTTCTACCGTACTTGGATTTGTGACGATGCTGTTGTTTAAGCCCCGTTCCTGGTGTGTATACTGTCCGATGGGAACGATGACACAGTTGATCTGTAAAGGCAAAAATAAAAGAGCGCTGTCTGATTTTAAAAATTGAGACTGGCAGGTGTGAGGCATGTTTGATACAATATGAAGTAATGGAATCGGAGAGGAGTTGAAAACGTATCCATTCCGAATAAAGAATTGATGGATCGTTTTGATGAGATGTTGCAAAAAATAGAAGTATTATAACTCACCAGAAAGGACACAGCATGCTTCAATTTATTTTAGGAAATTCAGGTGCGGGAAAATCGCATTATTTATATGAAAAGATCATTCAGGAGTCAATGAAACATCCGGAAATAAACTATCTGGTCATCGTGCCGGAACAGTTTACGATGCAGACGCAGCAGGATCTGTGTATACTGCACCCGAATCACGGGATCATGAATATCGATGTTTTAAGTTTTGGACGAATGGCACACCGCATTCTTGAGGAAGTGGGACAGTCGAGAGGACAGGTTCTGGATGATGAAGGAAAGAATCTGATTCTTCGGAAAATCGCCGGACAATACGAAGATCATCTGATGGTATTAAAAGGGAACTTGAAAAAGCAGGGATACATCAGTGAGGTCAAGTCGGTGATCTCTGAGTTTACACAGTATGGAGTCGGATTCGAAGAGCTGGATGTGCTTATGGAAAATCTGGATGAAGAAAGTTTTCTATATTATAAGCTGTCAGATATCCGCATGATATACGAGGGGTTCGAGCAGTTTCTTGCAGAAAAATATATTACAAAAGAAGAACTGCTGGATGTGCTCAGTCAGATGGTGGCAAAGTCGGAGATTTTGAAAAACAGTGTGATCGCACTGGATGGATTTACCGGATTTACACCAGTGCAGAATCGGCTTCTTGGAGAGCTGATGAGCATTTGCAAAGAAGTTTTAATAACAGTTGAGATGGATGGAAGGGAGGATGAGTTTCGGTATACGCATCTGTATCAGTTGTTTGCACTCAGTAAGCAGATGGTGACGGGTCTGGTACAGATTGCAGGAGAGCGAAAAATAGAAATTGCCGATCCAATTTATTTGTATGACAAGCCGGTTTACCGGTTTCGCAGCAATCCGGAGCTTGGCTTTCTGGAATCTGAGTTGTTCCGCTATTCCAGAAAACAGTATCCGGATGAAACAGATCATCTTTCGGTGTATGCAGCGGGCAGTCCGGATATGGAGGCAAAGCTGACTGCACAGAAGATCCGCAGACTGGTGCGGGAAAAAGGATACCACTACCGGGATATCGCAGTAATCTGCAGTGATATGGGAACATATGCAGATCATCTGGAGAGGGCATGCACAGAGTATCAGATTCCGGTGTTTATGGACTACAAAAAGAGTATTCTTTTGAATGCATTTGTAGAATATGTGAGGAGTGTCCTGTCCATGGTGGAGCAGGACTTTTCCTATGAGAGTGTGTTCCGTTTTCTAAGGACCGGATTTACGGAATTTACAAGAGATGAGATCGATCGTCTGGAAAATTATGTGGTAGCAGTGGGCTTAAGAGGCTATAAAAAATGGCAGGCAGTCTGGGCGAGAAAGACAAGTTCGGCTGATGAAGAAGAGCTGGCAGTACTAAATGGTCTGCGGGTCCGGTTTGTAGAGATGACACAGTCACTGGTTTTTGTTTTGAAACAGCGAAAAAAGACAGTGCGTGATATTTGTGAAGCAGTGTATCGCTTCTTTGTGGAAAATCAGATTCAGCAGAAGCTGAAAGTGATGGAAAACTGTTTTGCGGAAAAGAAAGAGCTGGCACTGGCGAAAGAGTACGCACAGATCTATCGTATTGTGTTGGAATTGTTTGACAAATTTGCAGAACTTTTGGGAGACGAGGGGATTTCTCTGAAAGAGTACTGTGAGCTTCTGGATGCAGGACTGGAAGAGGCAAAAGTCGGTGTGATCCCGCCGGGTATGGATCAGGTTGTGATTGGAGATGTGCAGAGAACCCGTCTGAAAAGCAATCTGAAAGCCCTGTTTTTTGTGGGGGCGAATGATACCCTGCTTCCGGGAAATATGGGGCAGGGAGGACTGCTTACCGAACGGGACCGGGAATGGTTTCAGAAAGAAAAGCAGGCACTTTCTCCGGGCGCAAAAGAAAAGACGTATATTCAGAAATTTTATCTGTATATGAATCTGACCAAACCGGAAGAGTTTCTTCATATTTCATATAGTAAGGTTTCGTCTGACGGAAAAACATTGCGTCCGGCGTATCTGGTCTGGGATTTGAAAAAACTGTTTCCGAAGCTTGTTGTTACAGAAGAAGAGGCGCTTCTCATGACACAGAGGGAGCTGACTCCGGGAGAAGGGCTGGAATTTGTGATCCGCGGAGTTCGGGACCGGTATCTGGGTGTGGATGAATCCTGGAAAGAACTCTATACCTGGTATCGGCAGAATGAAGGGCAGAAAGTGGACAGAATTCTGGATGCAGGATTTTTCAAAAAGAAACCGGATGCGCTTACAGGAGAAGAAGCAGCAGAATTATACGGGGAGAAAAAGCAGTTCAGTGTTACAAGGATGGAGCGGTTCTCGGCCTGTGCCTATGCGCATTTTCTGACTTATGGACTGCATCTTTCGGATCGGGAGCGATATGAGTTTGAGGCGATGGATCTGGGAAATATTGCCCATCAGTCCATGGAGCGGTTTGCAAGAAAGGCGCAGGAAAAGCGGATGCCGTGGCCGAAACTGGAAGAGGCGCAGAGAGATGCCATGATCGAGGAGAGTGTGGAGGAAAGTATCAAAGACTACGGAAATACGGTACTCTACAGTACTGCCCGCAATGAGTATATGATCGTGCGCATCAAACAGCTGATCCGTCGTTCGGTGTGGGCGCTGACCAGGCAGATGGAAAAAGGGGATTTTGAACCGAGCGGATATGAAATGAATTTCGGAAGCGGAAAGATCGACCGGATCGATACCTGCGAGGATGAAGATGTGGTTTACGTGAAAGTGACAGACTACAAGACCGGAATGAAGAGTTTTGATATTGTGGCATTGTATCACGGGCTGCAGATGCAGCTTCCGGTGTATCTGAATGCGGCACTGGAGCTGGAAGAACGACGTGCGCCGGGGAAAACAGTAGAGCCTGCCGGTATCTTTTATTACCGGATCAAAGACCCGATCGTGGACAGAGAAAAAGATGATCATGTATTGGAGGAGAAGATTTTAAAAGAGCTCAGGCTGGATGGAATGATCAATGCGAAAGAAGATGTAATTGAGCATCTGGAGCATCAGCTTTCCGGGACATCGGTTCTCAACCCGATCGGGAAAAATAAGGACGGAAGTCTCAACCGGTATTCCAAAGTACTGCCTCCGGAGGCGTTTGCTACCATGCTTTCCTATACAAAGAAAAAAGAAGTGCAGGTGAAGCGGCAGATCTATGCAGGAGAAGTACAGGCAAATCCATATGAGTTGAATGGAAGTACAGGGTGTGACTACTGTGCATACCGGGATATCTGCGGGTTTGATCCAAGGCTGGACGGTTATGCGTACCGGAGTCTGGAAAAGTACTCGAAAGAAGAAGTCATCCGCCGGATGGAAGAAGAAATCGAAAACAGGGAGGAACCGTCATGAGTGTACAGTGGACAGAAGATCAGAAAAAGGTCATTGAATTAAGAAACAGGAATATTCTGGTCTCTGCAGCGGCCGGTTCCGGAAAAACGGCGGTTCTGGTAGAGCGGATCATTCAGAGACTGTTGGATGAGAGGGATCCGCTGGATGTAGACAGGCTCTTGATCGTGACATTTACCGAAGCGGCAGCAGCGGAAATGAAAGAGCGAATCCGGGATGCCATTGAAAATGCACTGGAAGACACACCGGAGAATGTGCATTTACAGAGGCAGGCAACGCTCATTCACAGCGCCCGAATCACAACAATCCACAGTTTTTGCCTGTCAGTGATAAGGGAGCATTTTCATGCCATTGATCTGGATCCGGGATTTCGGATCGCAGAAGAAGGGGAGTTGAAATTACTGCGTCAGGATGTTCTGGAGGAAATGCTGGAATCCTGCTATGATGATGGGGCGGAGGCCTTTCTGGAATTTGCAGAGAAATTTTCTACGGGGAGAAGTGACAGGCAGCTGGAAGAAGTGATCCTGCAGTTATACGAATATGCGGGCAGCTATCCACAGCCAGAAAAGTGGCTGAATGCATGTGTGGACAATTATCAGGTGGAAAACGAACATTTTTCTGACGCTGGATTTGTACAGATCCTGATCGAAAGTATCCGTCAGAACCTGCAGGGGGCAATGATTCTGCTGAATGAGGCGCTGCATATCTGTGAGGAGTCTGACGGACCGTATCTGTATGCAGAGGCGTTGGAAGCGGATCTTATGATGATCGAGACTATGGAAAAGGCAGAGACGTTTGAAGCATTTTACGGGAAGATCAATCAGATTGCATGGAAGCGGCTTTCTGCCAAAAAGGATGAGACGATTGATCCAGAGAAGAAAGAAGCAGTGAAGATGCTGCGGGAAAAAGCCAAGAAGATGGTAAAAGATCTGCAGGAAACCTGTTTTTACGAAACGCCCGAGGAACTGGCAGAAGATTTGCGAAATACAGGAAGTACCATGGAAGAACTGGTCTTTCTTGTGACAACCTTTGCAAGGCTGTTTGCAGAGAAAAAGAGAAGCCGCAATGTGATTGATTTTCAGGACATGGAGCAGTTTGCCCTGCAGATTCTGACAGAAGAAAAAGACGGAAGTCTGGTACCATCTGCTGTGGCGAGAGAATATCAGGAGCAGTTTGAGGAAGTGATGATCGACGAGTATCAGGACAGCAACCTGATCCAGGAAGCGATTCTGACCAGTGTGTCTACTGTGAGCCGCGGAAGTTACAATGTGTTTATGGTAGGAGATGTCAAACAGAGTATTTACCGTTTCCGCCTCTCCAGACCGGAACTGTTTATGGAAAAATATGATACATACAGCCAGGCAGACAGCGAGAAGCAGCGAATCGATCTGGACCGGAATTTCCGAAGCCGCAAGGAGGTGCTGGATGCCACGAACTACGTGTTTGAGCAGATTATGCACAAAAGTGTGGGCGGTGTGGAGTATGATGCCCGTGCGGCACTTTATCCGGGAGCTGATTATCCAAAGAGCAGGGAGCAAAACGGAGTATCGGCAAATCGGGCAGAGCTTCTTTTAGTAGATGCACAGGAGCTGGAAGAAGAGGACAATGCACGCCGTCTGGAAGCCCGGGCAGTGGCAGACCGCATCAAACTCTTGCTTTTACAGGGGCAGGTGGTGGATAAAAAGACAAAGGAATACCGTCCGGTACAATATAAAGATATTGTGATCCTGACGAGAAGCATCAAAGGCTGGGCAGATGTGTTTGCTCAGGTTCTGGCAGAAGAAGGAATTTCTGCACATGTGGGAAGCAGAGAAGGATATTTTGAAACGTATGAAGTCAGTGTTCTTCTGGATTATCTGCAGATTCTGGACAATGAGCGTCAGGATCTGCCGCTGGCGGCAGTACTTACGTCACCGTTTGCGGGGCTGGATGCGAGAGAACTGGCAAAGATAAGAAGTACGTATCCGGAACTCTTTTTCTATGAAGCGGTTCACGCCTATGCGTCTGATGATGAAAAGGAGAAGGAACCAATCCTGCAGCAAAAACTGAAAAACTTCCTTTGCCAGGTGTCGGAATTCCGGGATATGCTTCCATATACAGCGATGCATGATCTGTTGTGGGAGATTATAGAAAAAACGGGGTACGGTATGTGTATTTCGGCGATGCCGGGTGGTGCACAGCGAATGGCAAATGTACAGATGCTGGTCGCAAAGGCAGCAGCCTATGAAGGAACCAGCTATAAGGGACTGTTCAATTTTGTGCGGTATATTGAACAGCTCAAAAAATATAATGTGGATTATGGAGAGGCGAATCTTGCAGATGAACAGGCGGATACAGTCCGTATCATGAGTATCCACAAAAGCAAGGGGCTGGAATTTCCAATCGTGATCGTGGCAGGTATGGGAAAACTTTTCAATACGCAGGATGTGAAGGGCAGTATTGTAATCCATCCGGAGCTTGGTGTGGGAATGGATGTGATTGATCTGAAAAAGAGAACAAAGGCTCCGACACTGTTAAAAAAAGTAATCCAGAAACAGGTGGCAGTGGAAAACTTAGGGGAAGAGATGCGGGTGCTCTATGTGGCAATGACAAGAGCAAAGGAAAAACTCATTCTGACGGGAGTGTGCAAAGATGCACGGACAAAGCTGGAAACACTTTCCACAAGGGAAAAAACAGCATTTCTTCCATATGAAGTTCTTTCTGCGAATTCGTATCTGGACTGGCTGCTTCCTGCGGCATCCCCGGCAGAAAGTTCGATCGGAATTACCGTTGTTGACGGTCTGGGCGCGGCTCAGATGGAGGGAGCCTGGGAAGCGGCGGATGAACTGACTCGAAATGTACTGGAAAACTGGGATACAAATCAGATTCATGATGCCGGATACCGGGAAGAGCTGAAAAGACAGTTGGACTTTGCATATCCGTTTGCGGAAGAACAGCGTTTTCAGATGAAATTTACAGTTTCAGAACTTAAAAAACGGGCCTACATGGAAGAGGAGGCAGGAGAGGTATTATATCAGGAACCGGAAGCAGTGCCTCTTGTTCCGAGATTTTTAGGAGCGGAAGAAGCGGCATCCGGAGCAGTCAGAGGAACCGCGTACCACAAATTTCTGGAGCTTCTTGATTTTGAAAAAGAATATACCAGAGAAAGTCTGGAGGAACATTTGAAACATCTTCAGACAGAAGGAAGGATCAGTCCGGAGATCGCAGAGGCTGTAAAAACGGAAGATTTCCTGAAGTTTCTGCAATGTGAAAGCGGGAAACGGATGCATCAGGCGGCAAAGAAAAAACAGTTGTACAAAGAGCAGCCCTTTGTGCTGGGGGTGGATTCAGGAGAAATTTATCCGGATACAGAATGCAGAGCACAGCTTCTGGTGCAGGGAATCATAGATGTGTATTTTGAAGAGGAAGACGGACTTGTAGTCTTAGACTATAAGACAGACCGGGTAAGAACGGCCGATGAACTTGTTCGGAGATACCAGTCACAGCTTACATACTATGCCCGCGCCCTGTCACAGATTACAGGAAAGGCAGTCAAAGAAAAGATCATTTATTCATTTGCTCTTGGAAAGGAAATCAACGTTTAAATGGAAAGTTATGTACTGATTTATTTACTGGCAGCCAATGTGGCGGCATTTCTGGTGTTCGGGATCGATAAATGGAAAGCAGTAAAAGGCAGGTGGAGGATTCCGGAAAAGACACTGCTTCTTTTTGCGGCAGCGGGAGGCTCTCCGGGAGCACTGGCCGGAATGTTTGTATTTCATCATAAGATAAGGAAACCGTTATTTTATCTGGGGGTTCCACTGATTTTGCTCCTGCAGATTGGTGTTGGGCTCTGGAACTGGCAGAGGTAGTGACAAGCAGCAGACACAGATTGTTCTGCTGCTTCTTTGCGTTTAGAAAATAGAAAGAGTTCTTTAGAAAATCTTAAACAATATTATATTGACAATCTATATTATACAAAATATAATATATGTATAAGAACAGTATTAAAGAGAAAACAGCATAGGAAGGAGCGGTTGGATGGTATTTAATACAGGAGCTGCACTTTTAGATGCGATCGTGCTGGCGGTCGTCTCGCATGAGAGTGAAGGCACGTATGGCTATAAGATCACACAGGATGTGCGCAGTGCGATCAATGTATCAGAGTCTACGTTGTATCCGGTGTTGAGACGACTGCAGAAAGATGAATGTCTGGAAGTATATGACCGTCAGTACGATGGGCGGAACCGGAGATATTATAAAGTGACAGAAAAGGGAATGGCACAGTTGAACCTGTACCAGGTAGAGTGGAAGAATTATTCCAGAAAGATCCAGGAAATTTTTGAGGGAGGAGTGACGGGATGAACCGAGAGGAATTTATGGCAAAACTAAAAGCGCTGTTAGGGGATATTCCGGCAGACGAAAGAGAAGAAGCCCTGCAGTACTATGAAGACTATTTTGATGATGCAGGAGCAGACAACGAGGCAGAAGTGATCCGGGAGCTGGAGAGTCCGCAGCGTGTGGCAGCTATGATCAAGAATGATTTAAAGCATACGGGAAATGACGGTGAGTTTACAGAGAATGGATATGAGCAGGAGTGGGCATCGAAGAAAGAGGTGCCGCAAAGAAAAGGTTATTCCTACCAGAGTGGACAGACAGGAGAGTACTCTTATGAGGCATCGCAAGGCAGGAACGACAAACTGGTAAAGATCGCACTGATCGTACTCATTGCGTTGATCGTATGTCCGGTTGTGATTCCGGTCGGTGTGGGAATTTTTGGTGTGATTGCCGGGCTTCTGATCGCAGCAGTTTGCTTTTTTGCAGCACTGGTGATTGCATCGCTGGCAGTCGTACTTGCCGGATTTGTAGTCGCGGTGACAGGGATCGGCGTAGGAATCGCCATTCATTCAGTACCTGCAGTACTTTTGATGGCAGGGATTGGATTGATCCTGATCGCGCTTGGAGTACTGGCAACATTATTTACCGGAAAGCTTTGCATTGTAATGTATCCGGCGATGTTTCGGTTTATCGTGAAACTGTGCCGGAAGCCGTTTCACAGAAAGGCGGTGTCTGAATAGATGAAAAAAGGTTGGAAAATTCTACTGATCAGCTGTGGAATCTGTGCAGGGATCGGAGTTGTCCTGTCAGTGGCAGGTACTGTTCTCGGAGGAGTACGGGATCTTCAGGAATATGGAAGGCGTGGGATGCAGTATCTGGAAAACGATCACTGGTGGTCACAGAAGTATTCAGAACCGGAGGAGATGGATGAAGAACTGGATTATATCGACGAAGAAGTTTCACCGGAGATAACAGAAGATTTGGAAGGAATCAGCGAACTGGATATCGAACTTTCTTATGTAGAACTGATCATGGAACGATCAGATTCCAATCAGATCGAGGTTTCGACCCGAAATATGGATCCGCAGCTTTTAGAGGATCTTTCGATTTACAGAGATGAAGATACTCTGGAGATTCGTGCCCAGGATACCAGGCTTTGGAAGAATATCGGAAAAAACAACGCAGGAGAGCTGATTATTCACGTTCCGGACAATCTGGAGGGGATTTCCACATCCCTAGGAACCGGTACGCTGTACATGTGTGATATCAGGACCGGAGAGTTGGATATTTCCATAGGGACCGGGACAGCGGATATTCAGGGATTTGAAGCAGGGGAAGTGAGTGCCTCAGCAGGAACCGGATCGATCTCGCTGCAAGGAAGCGTGAACAGTGATCTGGATCTCGAATGTGGGATCGGAACCATTGAGTTTCAGGATAGCGGAAAAATGACCGATTATAATTATAGTGTCAGTTGTGGTATGGGAAGCATTCAGATTGGAGATGATGAATTTACGAAGCCGGCAGGAAACCAGAATATCAACAATCATGCCGGAAAAGAAATGGACATCGAGTGTGGTATGGGAACTGTCAATATTGCATTTGCGAAAGGAGAGTAAGAATATGGAACCGAAAAGATTATATCGTTCAAGAGAAAACAGAGTATTGTGTGGAGTGTGCGGAGGAATCGCGGAATATTTCAACGTGGATCCGGTTTTGATCCGGCTTGGAATGGTTTTGTTTATCTGCGCCAGTGTTGGAACCGGTCTTTTGGCATATTTTATTGCGTCAGTGATCATGCCGGATCAGAAATAGGCGAATGAAATCAGATATTTGGGGCAATACTTCTGGAAAAGGAAGGAGATGCTCTGAATATGAAACAGAAAAAGATCACTCGAGAAGAGATTCCGTCAATGGAAGAAAAAGACAGGATGAAATATGAAATTGCAGAAGAACTGGGACTTTTGGACCAGGTTTTGGAGGAAGGATGGAAATCTTTGTCTTCAAAGGAAACCGGGCGTATCGGTGGTCTGATGACCAGGAGACGCCGGAAATCTGCGGAAGATCCTGCCTGAGTCAGAGTGTGAAAGGAAAAAAGAGAGGCTTTGTTTTTGTTTGAGAAAGACAGAGTCTCTTTTTATATTTTTGACAAAAAGTGACTGTGAACAGTAACTTTTTATCAAAAATCAAAGGGAATATTTAGGAAATACGCCAAGTTGTATTTGAAGAAAAATTGTTATATAGTGAGAACAGTATGAGATTAACCATATAGAACGAGAATTCAGGCAGGAGGAGAAAAAGCAATGGGAAAAAGTAACTTTGCAGAGCAGATCAGAAACAAAGAGACATATCTTGGAATTGAATTTGGTTCCACAAGGATCAAGGCGGTCCTGACAGGAGCAGACCATACACCGATTGCATCAGGAAGCTATGACTGGGAGAATCAGTATGAGGATGGAATCTGGACCTATCATCTGGATATGATCTGGAGAGGACTTAAAGAGTGTTATCGTAGTCTGAGAGAAGAGGTTGGTTCCCGTTATGGAGTGGAACTGGAGGGGACAAAAGCAATCGGGATCAGCGCCATGATGCATGGCTATCTGGCATTTGATGAAAATGGAGAACTTCTGGTGCCATTTCGTACCTGGAGAAATACGATCACGCAAGAGGCAGCGGATAAACTTACCGATGTGTTTCAGTACAATATTCCGCAGCGCTGGAGTATTGCCCATCTGTACCAGGCAATCTTAAATCAGGAGCCGCATGTTTCAAAAGTTCGTTTTATCACCACGCTGAGTGGATATCTTCACTGGAAACTGACCGGAGAGAGTGTACTTGGAATCGGAGATGCGGCAGGAATGTTTCCAATCGACTCTTCCATCAGAGACTATCATCCAAAGATGCTGTCACAGTTTGATGAATTGATCCGGGAGAATGAATATCCGTGGAAGATAGAAGAGATCCTTCCGAAAGTGCTGTGTGCAGGAGACAAGGCGGGAACTTTGACAGAAGCGGGGGCAAGACTTCTGGATGAGTCCGGCACATTGAAAGGTGGAATCCCGATGTGTCCGCCGGAGGGAGATGCCGGAACCGGAATGACTGCGACGAACAGTGTGACAGTTCGTACCGGAAATGTATCTGCAGGAACGTCTGTGTTTGCCATGCTTGTACTGGAAAACGAATTGAAAGGTGTTCATCGTGAGATCGACATGGTAACAACACCGGCCGGAGATCCGGTCGCCATGGTCCACTGCAATAACTGTACCTCGGATCTGAATGCGTGGGTCGGTCTGTTTGCAGAGTTTCTGGAGACGATGGGGATGGATGTGGACAGAAACCAACTGTACGGAACTCTTTACAGAAAGGCAATGGAGGGAGAGGCAGACGGAGGCGGACTGCTTTCCTACGGATACTTATCCGGAGAACATATTACGGGATTTGAAGAGGGAAGGCCAATGTTTGTACGTACACCGGATTCCAGGTTTAATCTGGCAAATTTTATGCGTGTCAATTTGTATACAGCACTTGGAGCACTTAAAACCGGAATGGACATTTTAAAGAGAGAAGAAGGCGTACAGTCAGACCGGATTATGGGGCACGGAGGACTGTTTAAGACAAAAGGGGCAGGACAGCAGATTATGGCCGATGCCATGGAGATTCCGGTGGCAGTGATGGAGACCGCAGGAGAAGGCGGCGCATGGGGAATTGCGCTTCTGGCAGCCTTTATGCAGGAAAAAAACGGAAGAACACTGGATCATTATCTGGCAGAAGCAGTGTTTCAAGACAGCGAGATTTCCGTTTTGAATCCAGAAGAGGAAGGTGTCGCAGGTTACCGAAGCTTTATGGAGCGTTATACGAAAGGACTTTCCATCGAACGCGTAGCAGTGGAAAACATGTAAATGAAGAACACAATCAGGTGCCTGGTATCGTCAAAGAGAATAAAATACTTTACAAATCTTCTTGTTTTTGATACAATTTTACGACTGGGAAAAAGTACAGGTGAGACAGATGAATGAGAAGATCAATATCTTGAATATAGAACTCTATCAGACGAGTGCAAAAGCAGCGATGCAGAAAGTGGTGCAGTATATGGAAAGTGATTCCATTAACACAGTTGAGATCATCACGATGGACATGCTGCTGAAAGGGAAAGATATGCCGGGCTGGAAAGAAGCAGTGGAATCACTGAATCTGGTGCTGCCGGGAGAGACGGAGATTCTGGAGGCGGCAGGAGTCAGAGAAAAGACGCTGCTGCGTGATACGGCGGGACTGGTGTTTTTAAAGATGTTTCTCCGCTATATACAGAGAAACAAAAAGCGTGTATTTCTTGTGGCACAGTCAGAAACAGAGCTTTTAGAGATGGAATCCGCGATCCGGGAACATGACAGAAAGCTGATCCTGGCAGGAAGAGGCGTTCTGCCGCCGGATGGTGCGGGAATAGAGCAGGTGATCAATGCGGTCAATGGTGCTGAGACAGATTGCATTTTTTCCCTGCTTCCATCACCGGAGCAGGAGCTTTTGATACAGCGGAACAGCGCATTGTTAAATGCAAGAGTGTGGTTTGGGTGCGGGAGCGTTCTGAAAGAAATCTATATGAAAAAGCAGAAAAAAGGAAAGCTTCAGAGATTTCTGCGCAGGAAAGTGTTCCGTTACCAGGTGGGACGGCAGCAGAGAAGTGAAGAATAAAAAAGCTTCGGTTTGTATACTATGTATAGCCGTATAAATATGAATTTTTTGTAAAAACTATGAGGAAATGCATAAAAAAAGTGGATTTCCTCTTTCTTTTTTTGATGTTTTGCCTTAGTATATAAAATATGGGTTGTGCAGACAAAAGTGAAAGAGTAAAAAAATTGTGAAATATGCACATGGAAACGAGTAGATAAGCGGAGGAAAAAAGGTATGATTTCAAATCAGATACTTCAAAACACAATCGAAGGATTAAAAGGAATTTCCAGAATTGACTTTTGCGTTCTGGATACAGAAGGAAAGGCGCTTGCTACGACATTTGAGGATACATGGAATTATGAAAGCGCGGTGTTGTCTTTTGTAGAATCTCCGGCAGACAGCCAGGTGATCCAGGGATGTCAGTTCTTCAAGATCTTTGATGAGCAGCAGCTTGAGTATGTTCTGCTGGCAGGCGGAGAGAGCGAAGATGTCTACATGCTGGGTAAGATTGCAGCGTTCCAGGTTCAGAGTCTTCTGGTAGCATATAAGGAGCGTTTTGACAAGGATAATTTCATCAAAAATCTGCTTCTTGACAACCTGCTTCTTGTAGATATTTATAATCGCGCAAAAAAATTACATATTGACACAGAAGCAAAACGTGTTATCTTTATTATTGAGACATCACACGAAAAAGACAGTGTTGCTCTGGATAATGTCAGAAACCTGCTTGGCGGAAAGTCGAGAGACTTCGTGACAGCAGTAGATGAGAAAAATATCATTGTTGTCAAAGAGCTGGCTGATAAGGACGGAAGCAGAGAGCTTGAAAAGATGGCCAAAGAAATGATGGAGATCCTGCGGGCTGAGTCCGAGGATGACAAAATCCACATTGCCTATGGAACGGTTGTCAACGACATCAAGGAAGTTTCCAAGTCCTACAAAGAAGCAAAACTGGCGTTGGATGTCGGCAAGATCTTCTTTGATGAGAAAGACATTGTAGCATACAGCACACTTGGAATCGGACGTCTGATCTACCAGCTGCCGATCCCGCTTTGCAAGATGTTTATCAAAGAGATTTTTGAGGGGAAATCACCGGATGAATTTGATGAGGAGACACTGACTACGATCAACAAGTTCTTTGAGAACAGTCTCAATGTATCAGAGACATCCAGACAGCTTTATATTCACAGAAATACACTCGTGTACAGACTGGATAAGCTTCAGAAAAGTACAGGGTTGGATCTGCGTGTATTTGAAGATGCAATCACATTCAAGATTGCACTGATGGTCGTAAAATATATGAAATACATGGAGACGCTGGAATATTAAGCAGGCGGATTTACGCCCGATAAAGTATACCCATCCGGGCATCCCGCAATGTATGCCTGCGGCGGGCGGACTTCGTCCGATAAAGTATGAATAATTAGGAGGAGCATGATGATTGAATTAAGAGATGTAACGAAGGAGTATTCCAAAGGGAATGCTGCGTTAAACGGTGTGTCTGTTAAGATCGAACAGGGAGAGTTCGTTTTTATCGTAGGAGACAGCGGTTCCGGAAAATCCACATTGATTCGTCTGATCATGAAGGAACTGGAGCCTACAGAAGGCACGATCATTGTAAACGGGCAGAATTTAAAACGGATGAAACATCGGAACATTGCAAAATACAGAAGAGGCATCGGGGTTGTCTTTCAGGATTTCCGTCTGTTGAAGGACCGGAATATTTATGAGAATATCGCGTTTGCACTTCGTGTGACAGAAACACCGACAAGAGTGATCAAGCGAAAAGTGCCGGCAGCACTTTCTCTTGTAGGTCTGGCGCAAAAATATAAAGCTTTCCCGAAAGAGCTTTCCGGTGGAGAGCAGCAGAGAGTAGCGATTGCCAGAGCAATCGTAAATGAACCTGCAATTTTGTTGGCCGACGAGCCGACCGGTAACCTGGATCCTACCAATTCGTGGGAAATCATGAGTCTTCTCAAAGAGGCGAATGACAGAGGAACGACAGTACTTGTTGTTACACATAACCAGGAGATCGTAAACGAGATGAACGAACGAGTTATTACGATGAAACAGGGCGTGATCGTGAGTGATGAACAAAAAGGTGGGTATATAGATGAGGATTAGTACATTAGGATACGTAGGAAAACAGGGAGTTAAGAACATCGGGAGAAATAAAATGTTCTCTATCGCATCTATTGCGACAATGTCAGCTTGTATTTTTCTGTTCGGACTGTTCTTTTCTATCGTGCTGAATCTGCAGCATTTTGTAAAGACTGCAGAGGAAGGCGTGGCGATTACAGTATTTTTTGATGAGGATGCAACAGAAAGTCAGATCGAGGAGATTGGCAAGGAGCTTCGCAGCAGGGATGATGTTCTGAAAGTAGAGTATGTTTCGGAAGATGATGCATGGAACAGTTTTAAAGAAGAGTACTTTGGAGATAATCCGGAACTGGCAGATGGATTTAAGGATGACAATCCGCTTGCAGGCTCCAGCAGTTATGCGGTTTATATGAAACCGCAGGAGGACAAGGACAGCAATATGATCTCCAAGAGCAAATCACTTTCTGCAACACAGAAGGAACTGGTAAAGTTTGCGGAGGGACTGGACGGAGTCAGAAAAGTCAATAAATCAGATGTTGTGGCGAATACACTTTCCAGTGTCAATGTACTGGTTGGATATGTGTCAATCGCGATCATTTTGATCCTGTTCGGAGTTTCGATCTTCCTGATCAGCAATACCGTAACCATGGGTATTACGGTTCGTAAAGAAGAAATTGCAATTATGAAATATATCGGTGCAAAGGACTTTGTAGTACGTTCTCCATTTGTGCTGGAAGGTCTGATCATCGGAATTGTCGGAGCGGTACTTCCATTGGCATTATTGTATGCACTTTATGGAAGAGCAGTGGGATATGTGATGACAAAATTCCAGATCCTGAAAAATATCGTGGAATTCCTGCCGGTAGGAGATGTATATCGCTACCTGCTTCCAATTGGACTTCTGCTTGGAGTAGGAATCGGATTCCTGGGAAGTTTCTTTACAGTACGCAAGCATTTGAAAGTATAGGTGAACATATGAAAGAACGTATGAAAAAAGTGACAGCATTATGTCTGGCAGCGGCGCTTTCTGTCGGAACGGTACTTCCGGTACATGCGGAGACTGTACAGGATGCACAGAATGCAGTAGATCAGCTGCAGCAGCAAAAGGACAGTGTGCAGGCAGAGAAGACGACTGTTGAGACAGAGTTGAAAAAGATTGCAGAAGAGATGGAAAAGACACAGTCCAAGCTGGATGCAAAGCAGGCGGAGATCACAGAAGCAGAAGAAAATCTGGTGCAGGCTAAAGTAGAAGAAAATACACAGTACCAGAGTATGAAGATCCGCATCAAATATATGTACGAGAATGGAAATATGGAATTTATTGAAGTTCTTGCTGACAGTGAAAATATCAGTGATTTTTTGAATAAAACAGAGTATATTTCCAAGCTGTCTGAATATGATAGAGATAAGTTAAAAGAATTCCAGAAGACAGTAAAGGCAGTGGAAGAGCAGGAAGCGGCGCTGCAGAAAGAGTATGAGGAATTAAATACACTTCAGACGGATCTTGTGAACCAGCAGACACAGGCGCAGACATTGTTAAAAGAAAAGGATGTTCAGCTGGCAGATTTAAGCAGTCAGCTCGGCAGCAAGATGGAGACACTGCAGAAGCTGGTGGAGGAAGAGAAGAGACGCCAGGAAGAAGCGGCTGAGGCAGCAAGACAGCAGCAGTTACAGCAGCAAGAGCAGCAGAATCAGAATAATTCCAATAATAATACAGGCAGTGGTACAGGAGGCGGTTCCACAGTGACACCTCCGTCATCCGGCAATGTATCCAGCGGAAGTGGTTATTTCACACATCCGTGTCCGGGAATGAGTTACCAGTCCAGTTATTTTGGAGAAATCCGTGAGTTTGAAGTCGGCGGACACAAAGGAAACGATTATGCTGCGCCGACCGGAACACCTACATATGCCGCGGCAGCCGGTCGTGTGATCATCGCCGGATACAGCAGCAGCGCCGGTAACTGGGTAGTTATCGATCACGGAAACGGTCTGGTGACAAAATATATGCACCACAGCAGTATTTGTGTAAGTGCGGGACAGTATGTGGAAAGAGGCCAGCAGATTGGTGCGGTTGGTTCTACGGGACAGTCTACAGGACCACATCTGCATTTCCAGGTAGAGTTAAATGGAGTTGCAGTCAGTCCGGATCAGTATTTCTAAAATACCGAAAGTTGGTAACAGAGTATGAACAGACATAAAAGTTTTATAAAAGGGGCGCTCACAGGCGCCCTTATTATGTTATTTGCAGTAGGAGTCTGCACAAAGGTACCGGAGCTTTCCGGATTGCTTTTGCAAAAGGACAGCGTGACTGCCAAGCAGGAGCGGGCAGAGAAAAAGACCGAAGCAAAATTTAAAAAAATTGAAAAAATGATCGATCAGTATTATCTCTACAGTGATGATGTAAAGCAGGAGGATCTGGAAGATGCAGTGTATGCCGGATTTTTGAGTGCACTCAATGATCCGTATACGGTATATTACAATGAGGAAGAGACAAAAGAGATCAAAGAGAGCACCTCGGGAGAATATTCGGGGATCGGAGCCGCTATGATGCAGAATGTACAGACCGGGGAGATCACGATTACAACGGTCTATGAAGACAGTCCGGCAGAAAAGGCAGGGCTTTTAGAAGGAGATATCCTGTATCAGGTCGATGACCATAAGATCGAAGATCAGGATACGTCTGAGGTTGTATCCTGGATCAAAGGTGAAGAAGGAACAGAGGTGAAACTCTCCGTTTATCGAGGAGAAGACCGGGAAGAGCACACGCTGACAGCTGTGAGAGAAAAAATTCAGTCACAGACAGTCGAGCATGAGATGAAGGAAGATAAGATAGGATATATTTCTGTGCAGGGGTTTGAAGAGGTGACTTACAAACAGTTCAAGTCCGCACTGGAAGATCAGGAAGATCAGGGGATGGAAGGACTTGTTATCGATCTTCGGAATAATCCGGGAGGAAACCTGGATACTGTTGTAGAGATGCTGAAACTGATCCTTCCGGAAGGAAGAATCGTTTCTATTAAAGACAAATACGGGAATGAAGAAACCTACGACTGTGATGGAAAGCATGAATTTCAGAAACCATTGGCAGTGCTTGTAAATGGCTACAGTGCCAGCGCGTCAGAGATTTTTGCCGGTGCCGTAAAAGACTACGGAATTGGTACCCTTGTGGGAACCACGACGTACGGAAAGGGAATCGTGCAGGAATTATTTAGTTTTGAGGATGATACGATGATCAAGATCACGACGGCGGAGTATTTTACACCGAGTGGAGAAAACATCCATAAAAAAGGAATTCAGCCGGATGTGGAGGTAGAATATACCTACGATGCGGCGAATCCGACCAGTGACAATCAGCTGCAGAAGGCGCTGGATGTTGTAAAAAGTAAATGATAACAGGAAATGATGTGTCTGCAAAGCTGAAAAAGCAGCAGGAATGGGAGGGCTTATGCTTGGGGGAAAGAGATGTTATCTGTGTGGTGGAAAACTGGTAAACGGACGGTGCGTGGAATGCGGGCTTGATAATGAAAAAAACACAAAGAAAGTCTATCATCTTAATGAAAGCGTAAAGATGCAGGATTCACAGCCGCGTGATGCGGTGCAGAAGATCGGGAAGGGTCTGGCGATCGGAAGCGTAATCCTGCTTGTGGCAGCAGTTGGTGCCGTTGCACTGAACAGTTATTTCGAGGAACAAGAGAAGGGGCAGAGTCAGTCGGGAGAGGAATATGATGAATATCAGTTTGCAAAGAGACAGCTTTCTGAGACAGGCGAAGCATACGATGAAGTTCTTACCGGAGGATATTATGAGGTTGGCGTTCATATTCCAGAGGGAATTTATACAGTAGAGGCGCAGGATGGGGAAAGTGCGATTTATTTGATCGATGATGAGAATGGAATTTACATCTGGCAACAGATTGGAAATGACCCTGAAAATCCGAATCAGGCAGCTGTGATGGATGATCTGCGTTTATACGATGGAGCTCTTTTGGAAGTGAAAAGCGGGGCAGCACTTCAATTCCGTTCGGATTGTGCGCAGACAGAAAGGCTTCATGGAGAGACAAATCCACTGCAGGATTCAGTGCGAGTAGAAGTAGGACAGACAATGACTGCGGGGCGTGATTTTCCAGAGGGGCTTTATAATGTGAAGTCTGAACCGGACTGGAATGATCTTATGATGACACTTCCGGATTCATTTTTATCAGAATTTGCAGCAGATGAAGAACGCAGAGCAGAGGTGATTTCGTTTGCACCAAAAGAATTGGAACTCAGTTATGAGAATGTACCGATTCCAAAAGGAACAGAAATACAGACAACAGGGGCGGCCGTTACGCTTGAGCCGAGTGAGAAAATTGGTTCTACTGATTATGGAGAGTTTTATAAAGAATAGACAAAAGAAAAATGCAGAGTACGGTCAGACTCTGCATTCCAGGATATAATCGTCCATGACATATCCGTTTCCAATATCCGCTACCTGTGAACGAACCGTCTCAAATCCAAGATGATGATAGACCGCAAGGGTATTCGTATTGTATTTGTTGCACGTAAGCCAGATGGAAGAGAGACCGCGTTTTTGACAGAGAGTTTTTAAATACTGGATCGTTTTTGTAGAGAGGTGTCGGTTTCGCGCCTCTTTTTTTAAATAGAGTTTGCTTAGAAACAGTGTAGTTTCTTCTTGATGAATCCCGCAGTACCCGCAAAACTCTGTATTGTCAAAAATCTGAAAATATTCATATCCGGTTTCCATCTGTTCTTTCAGGGCATGAAAAGACTGGAATTTTTCCAGCATATATTCTACCTGCTGTATGCCGATAATGGGAGTGAAGTGCTCATGCCAGATAACAGAAGCAAGATTGGAAATTTCCTGAATCTGTTTGTCAGTATGCACCGGAGTAAGTGAAAAATTCTGTTCCATTTTGAAAACCTCCTTTTCTTTGGAAAGAGTGAATAAGCTGACAGAATTGATTATACCACTTGACAGGAGTATTTTGTATTTGTTTCTTGTTTATAAAAAGTTTATAGAGTTCATAATTTTATTAGCACTCAACTGAAAAGAGTGCTAATTTTCTGTTGACTTTTAAAACATGGTGTACTAAAATACTTCATAGACAGAAGAAAACCCGCAGGACGGGTGAGTTTGTAAAGAAAGAGGAGTGTTTAGATATGGGAACAAAAAAAGGTAATTTATCTATCGACAGCGAGAATATATTTCCGATCATTAAAAAATGGGTATATTCTGACCATGATATTTTCATTCGTGAATTAGTGTCCAACGGATGCGATGCGATCACAAAATATAAAAAGCTGGATATGATGGGTGAGTGTGAGCTTCCCGATGATTATAAAGGAAAGATTCAGGTCATTGTCAATCCGGAAGAAAAGACGCTGAAGTTCATTGACAACGGTATCGGTATGACAGCAGAAGAAGTGGAAGAGTATATTACACAGATCGCATTTTCCGGTGCCACACAGTTTTTGGAGAAATATAAAGACAAGACGACAGAGGATGAAATGATCGGACATTTTGGTCTGGGATTCTATTCTGCGTTTATGGTAGCGGACGAAGTGCAGATTGATACGTTGTCTTATAAAGAGGGTGCAGCCGCAGTACACTGGGTAAGTGAAGGCGGTACAGAGTATGAGATGCAGGAAGGAAACCGTACAGAGGTTGGTACAGAGATTACATTATATCTGAACGAGGACAGTCTTGCATTTGCAAATGAATACCGTGCAAGAGAAGTGCTGGAAAAATACTGCTCATTCATGCCGGTAGAGATTTTCCTCTCCAAGGCCAATGCAGAGCCGGAGTATGAGACAATCGATGAGGCAGATGTTCTGGATACGGATGAAGTGGTAGAACATATCACAGAAGAGCCAAAAGAAGGTGAAGAAGGTGAGCCGAAACAGAAAGCTAAAATTGTAAAACGTCCGGTTTCCTTAAGCGATATTCATCCACTCTGGACAAAAAATCCGAGCGACTGCACAAAGGATGATTATATCGAGTTCTACAGAAAAGTATTTATGGATTACAAGGAGCCACTGTTCTGGATTCACCTGAATATGGATTATCCGTTTAATCTGAAAGGAATCCTGTACTTCCCGAAGATCAATACAGAGTATGATTCCATTGAAGGAAAGATCAAACTGTATAACAATCAGGTATTTATTGCAGATAACATCAAAGAAGTGATTCCGGAATTTTTGATGGTATTAAAAGGTGTGATCGACTGTCCGGATCTGCCTCTGAATGTATCCAGAAGTGCACTGCAGAATGATGGATTTGTAACAAAAGTTGCAGACTATATTTCTAAGAAGGTTGCAGACAAACTGAACGGTATGTTCAAAACAGACAGAGAAAATTATGAAAAATACTGGGATGATATCAGTCCGTTTATCAAGTTTGGATGTCTGAAAGATGAAAAATTCGGAGAAAAAGTAAAAGATTCGATGTTGTTTAAGAATCTTGACCACAAATATCTCACTCTGGAAGACTGTATCAAGGCCAATGGCGGAGAAACAGCAGAAGAGACAAAGGCAGAGGAGACAACGGATTCAGAAGAGACGAAAGAGACACCAAAGACTAATATTTTCTACGTGACGAATGAACAGCAGCAGAGTCAGTACATCAATATGTTCAAAGAGCAGGGGCAGGATGCAGTGATCCTGGCACATAATATTGATTCTGCATTCATTACCTATCTGGAGCAGAAGCATGACAATGTAAAATTCCAGAGAATCGATGCAGATGTTCATGAGTCTCTGAAAGCAGAAGTTGCAGAAGAAGAAAAAGAGACATTCCAGAAGAATGCAGACAGTCTGACAGAAATCTTCAGAAAAGTGCTGAATAATGAGAAACTGGATGTCAAAGTAGAAAAATTAAAAGATGAGAATATTGCTTCCATGGCCGTGTTGTCTGAAGAGTCTAGACGTATGGAAGAGATGATGAAGATGTATGGAATGGGTGGTATGGATACCGGTATGTTCGGCGGACAGGCGTCCTTGATCCTGAATGCAGATCATCCACTGGTGCAGTATGTGGTAGAGAACAAAGAAGGTGAGAATGTAGAGCTGATCTGTAAGCAGCTGTATGATCTGGCGCTGCTTGCCCACAAACCACTGAGTCCACAAGAGATGACAGCATTTGTACAGAGAAGTAATCAGATTATGATGCTTTTGACAAAATAAAAAAATATAGGGAGTCCGAAAAAGAAAGGGATTAGAACCATTTCTTTTTCGGACTCCCTTTTATATTGTTTAGAAAGCTTCGCTTCCCTGTCTTTGTCCCATCCGATGCCAGTTGATGAAACCGTAGATGTCATTTACGAAAAAGGCAATAAAATCACTTTGTAATCTTAAGAAAAACTTTCATAATTTTTAAGATTAAAATGTGGATCTGTCTTATATAATGGTATTCGTTGAACTAAAATTACAGATTACAAAATTTCGAAATCCAGTCCTTTTTTCTGGAAAAACTTCTGTACCATGTTGTCCCAGGCGTGTTCCAGCGACTTGTCCATGGAGAAGGATTTGAAAGATGTACCGGTAATGCATTGAAGTCCGGTGGAATCATAGCGGAGATTCAAATAGAGTCCCTGAATGTCATCGGCATTCAGGCCGAGTTCATTCTGCTCGATAAGGCGGGCAATATTTTTCGGAGACAGACTGAATACAAAACGAAATCCAAGCGGAGTCTTTTTCCCTTTGATCAGGGAGAAGCAGTATTCCCGAAGCTGCTTCCAGTAAGCGTATTCAGGGAGTGTGCCCATTTGTTCCAGTTCTTCAGAAGTATAAAAGTTTTTTTGAATAAAACCGTCTATTTTGAACGTATTGAATGTCATGATCTCTCCTTCGATCAGAAGGAATGAATCGAAGGTGTCCATCAGAAGAAGATGAGACATACAGGCTTTGACATTCGTCAGTTTTAACGCGATCATAAGGATGTCCTCCTGATAAAAAATATAAGTATTGATTTCTCTATCATACCATAAAAAAGAGAAAAAAACACAGGCAAAAATATTGATTGTAAGAAAATTGTATAGTATCCTATTATAGACTGTGTAGTCAAAAAGAAAGGATAACAGCATGAAAAAAGAAGAAAAGACAAAACAGACTTGTGAAAAAATTGTACATGCAGCTACGATCGAGTTTGGAAGCAGATCTTACGATGCGGTTTCGCTGAATGCGATATGCGGTAAGTATCAGATTGCAAAAGGGCTGATCTACCATAATTTTAAAAATAAGGATGAGCTATATCTGTACTGTGTGAAGAAAAGCTTCGAAAAGTTGATGAGTTATATGGAAGAAGGGAAAGAAGAGGCAAAAACAGCAAGGGAAGAAATCCGTATTTTTTTGGAGAGACGGGAAGTGTTTTTTGCTGAAAATCCGTATGACAGAAATATATTTTTTAATGTGATGTTATATCCGGCAGAGCATTTAAAAGAAGCACTTTTTGGTGTGATGGAAAGATATGATGCCTATATAAGAAAGCAATACCGACATTTGCTGTCCAAGATTCGTTTAAGAGAGGGAATCAGTATGGAAATGGCAGTAGAATATCTGAGTCTGTTTCAGAATATGTACAATGGATATTACCAGAATAAAGCAAGCCGTACAGGAGATTTTTCCCGATTTATAGAAGAACATAATCTGAAGATATCAGAGTTATTGGATATTATTTTATATGGAATCAGTACAGAAGAGAAGGGCAGTTAATATGGAAGAAATGAAATTTGAAGAATTGACAGAGTTGAAAGAACCGGAGAGGCTTTTAGAATCAGCGATGCCGTTTCAGAAGCTGATCATGCAGTATCAGTGTGCACTGCTGGAAGTTAAGACAAAATTTGAAGTGTTGAATCACGAATTATCGATCAATTCTGATCAGAATCCAATCTTATCAATTGAAAGCAGAATCAAGAAACCGATTAGTATCCTGGAGAAGATGAAAAGAAAAAATATAGAGATCAGTGTACAGGCCATAGAAGAAAATATCTGTGATATTGCAGGTATCCGTGTGATCTGCTGTTTTCCGAAAGATATCTATACGCTTGCGGAAAAAATATGTGAGCAGGATGATATCAGACTGATCGAGAGAAAGGACTATATCAAGAATCCAAAACCAAACGGTTACAGAAGTCTGCATCTGATTTTGGAAGTACCGGTATTTTTTATGAATGAGAAAAAACCGATGAAGGTAGAAGTGCAGATGCGTACGATCGCGATGGATTTTTGGGCAAGTATAGAACATAAACTGTATTATAAGAAACAGACGGACGGATTTCCGGATTCTGTTTCAGAAGATCTGGGAATCTGCGCAGAACAGCTCCATACGATCGACATGAAAATGCAAGAGATCAGCGAGAGAATCTATCATCAGGAACGTTGACTTTTAAGCATGGAAAACGTATTATAAAATAAGATAAGATGGTAAGAATAAGGGGACAAAAGATACGGATGAAGAGACAGAAAAAAAAGTATGTGATAATCGGAGCCGGTGCAGTCGCAGTGCTTGCTGCAGTTACTCTGATCGCGGAAGGAATCAGCTATTTTTCCGCTGAAACAGTGGACACGAAGGAGGGACTTGCGATCATAAAAGCGGCAGAAAAAGAAAATGTAAAGGATATTGAAAAAAAGATCAACAAGCTGGACACGAAAGACAAGCTGGAAAGTCAGGAAGCAAGTGGTGAGATCAACTATAAGAGCTTATTTTCCAGCTCGGTCGTGATGGGAGATTCGATTTCTGAGGCATTTACAGAGTATGATCTTTTGAATGCATCCAGTGTGGTTGCCAAGATCGGAGTAGAATTGGATGAGCTGGATGATCAGATAAAAACAGTGGCAGACATTAACCCTCAGGTTATTTTTCTTTCCTATGGGATGAATGACGTGATTGCAACAAATGGGGATACGGATTTATTTATCAAAGAGTATAAAGCAGTGATCGACCAGCTGCGTAAAAAATTGCCGGATACAACTTTGTATGTGAATTCTATCTTCCCGGTCAGTGCGGCGAAGCAGGAAGAAAAGCCTGTATTTCAGAAGATTCCGGAGTACAATGCGGCACTGCAGAAGATGTGTGATGAGAATCAGATTGCATTTTTAGATAATACTTCGTTGGTTTCAGATACTTATTATGAAGAGGATGGAATTCATTTCAAGGCGGATTTTTATCCAATCTGGCTCAAACGTATGGCGGAGGTAGCAACTTTATGACAGATAAGATAAAAAATCTCAAAAAAACAGTGGTGATCAAGTATGCACTGGTGGCAGTGATCGTTGTTTACGTGGCACTGTTACTGATTTTCACCAGCGGCAGTACGAAGAGCTTTGCTGCGGTAGAGAAAAAAGTAGAGGCATCTCTGGATACGAAGGCTATGAAAAAAGCAGGAGTGCAGGGGCTGAAGCGCTATTATGGGCTCAACAGTGCAGATTATGAAGGTGTAATGCTCTACACGGCAGAATCCAGTATGTCAGCACAGGAGATCTTACTGGTCAAAACAAAGACCACGGAACAGGCAGAAGAGGTAAAGGCAGCTGTAGAACAGCGCCGTGCGAACAGAAGGAATGACTTTGACGGTTATGCGCCTGACCAGGTGCAGCTTTTGGATGAAGCTCAGATTTCTGTAAGAGGGAAGTTCGTATTTTACGCAGTCTCTCCAAAAGCAGAGACTTATAAGTCTGTTTTTTCAAAAAGTTTATAGAAACGCAGGGGGAACAAAAGATGCTGTTTAGCAGTATAACATTTTTATTTGTATTTCTGCCGATTGTACTGGCAGTATATTTTCTTGTTCCGTATCGGTTCAAGAATCTGGTCATGCTGATCGCAAGCCTTTTCTTTTATGCATGGGGAGAGCCTGTTTATGTCATTTTGATGATTCTATCCATTTGTCTGAACTATGTGTGCGGTCTGGATATTGCCGAAAAGGCAGATGATGACAGAAAAAAACGAAACAGTCTGATTTTTGCGGTGGTTGTAAACCTGCTGCTTCTTGGCTTTTTCAAATATTACGGCTTTTTGATGGAATCCGTAAATGCAGTTCTTCCGTTTGATATTCCATACAGAGAACTGCCGCTTCCGATCGGGATTTCTTTTTATACATTTCAGGCGCTTTCCTACATTATCGATGTATATCGGGGGGAGGTAAAGCCGCAGAAAAAGCTGATGTATTTTGCACTTTATATTTCTATGTTCCCGCAGCTGATCGCAGGACCGATCGTGCGGTATGTGGATATTGAGGAGCAGTTGGAGCACAGATTTATGAACCTGACCAAGTTCGGACAGGGAGCCATGTATTTTATGCGGGGACTTGCCAAAAAGGTAATTCTTGCAAATACGACAGGAGCGGTTTTTGAGCAGATCGCAGCGATGCATCTGGGCAGCTATTCGGTGATGACTGCGTGGATCGGATGTATTTCTTATGCATTCCAGATTTATTTTGATTTCGGCGGATATTCGGATATGGCGATCGGTCTTGGAAAGATGTTCGGATTTGAGTTTTTGGAGAACTTCCATTACCCGTATGTATCTACGAGTGTGACAGAATTCTGGAGAAGATGGCATATATCTCTGAGCACCTGGTTCCGTGAGTATGTGTATATTCCACTGGGAGGAAACCGCAAAGGAGATTCCAGAACGATCACCAATCTTCTGATCGTCTGGATGCTGACCGGATTCTGGCATGGTGCGGCATGGAATTTTGTCGCATGGGGACTGTATTATGGAATTATATTGATTCTGGAAAAATTTGTATGGGGACAATATGTGGAAAAGTGGCCGGGTGCAGTACGGCATATTTATGCGATGGTGCTGATACTGATCGGATGGGTACTGTTCTTTAGCCCGTCACTTGGTTATGCCCTGAAGTATGTAGGTGTGATGTTTGGAATCGGTGCCAGCGGGCTTATGGACAAGCTGGGCTGGTTTTATCTGCTCTCCAACTGGCTGATCTATCTGATGGCAGTGCTGGGATCCTCCTCCATTGGATACAGACTGATGAGGAATATTCAGAGGGCTCCTGGAAGCAGAGTTGGAAAATATATAATGACAGGTGTGATGTATCTGGTCATGTTTGCACTTTCGCTGGCATTTCTGGTGACACAGTCATTTAATCCGTTTTTATATTTTAGATTTTAGGTGAGCATATGTCAGAAAGAAGAAAAACAAGGAAAAGAAAAAGAATCGAATATATGATCGGAATCGGATTCCTTATCTGTGTATTCGGGATCGGGATCATCAATCTGCTCCTTCCGTCAAAAAAAATCTCAGAAGAGGAAAACCGCGGATTGCAGCAAAAGCCGGAGCTTTCAGTCAGCGCGGTTACTTCCGGGAGCTATATGGATCAGTATGAGAAGTATCAGGCCGATCAGTTTATGGGAAGAAATATGTGGCGCAGTCTGAAAGTCGGATTCAGCAGACTGGCAGGAAGTAAAGAGGAAAATGGTGTTTTTATCGGGAAAAAAGGACAGCTTTTGGAAGACATTGCAGTTCCCGATCAGGATGTATTGAAAGCAAATATGAAAGCCATCCAGAGTTTTAGTCAGAAATATTCTGATATTCCGGTGAATATGCTGTTAGTTCCGGATGCGGCGAATATTTTAAGCGACAGGCTTCCGTTTACCGCTACAGTTGCCGATCAGAGCCAGTATATCGCACAGGTGAAAAAAGAACTGGGGGACAGTGTACAGTGGATCGATGCGGTAAAGCCATTGACCAGACACAGTGATGAGAAGATTTATTATAAAACAGACCATCACTGGACGGCAAAAGGGGCATATTACGTTTTTCAGGAAGCAGCCAGGACATTGAACCTGGAAGAACAGGAGACAGAATATGCTTCTTATCCGATCACAACGGATTTTAATGGTTCATTGGCATCTAAGAGCGGATGCCGTCTGAATGAGAAAGAGCAGATTGATATTTATGTACCAAAGACAGAAGACAATGATGTTGTCGTCAACTATGTGGATGAGCAGAAGAAAACAGCGTCTTTGTATGATTCATCGAAATTAAACAGCAGAGATAAATATGCAGTGTACCTGGGAGGCAACTTTTCTGTAGTGGATATCCGCACGGTATCGGAGAGCAATCGAAGACTTTTACTGATCAAAGATTCTTATGCGAATTCATTTGTTCCGTTTCTTACACCGTATTTCCGGGAGATCGTGATGGTAGATCCGAGGTATTATTCCGGTACGATCGGGGATATTATGGATACGTATGAAATTACAGATACATTGTTTTTATACAGTGCCAACATATTTCTACAGGACAATAATATAAGCGGGGTATTGAGCAGTGAATAATCGGATTTTGCAGGAATATCAAAAGACGAAGGAAGAGGTTCGCCTGAATAAATATTTAAGCGAAGCGGGGGTATGTTCCCGCAGAGAAGCGGACAGGCTGATCGAGAGCGGCCGGGTGAGTGTGGACGGAAAGCGTGCACAGACCGGAATGAAGATTGTTCCGGGGCAGGTCGTAAAAGTCGGAAAGAAAGTAGTTTCAAAGCAGGATGAGATGGTCGTGCTGGCAGTGAACAAACCGGCGGGAATCGTCTGTACAGAAGAGCGCAGGGAAAGAAACAGTATTGTGCGTTTTCTGGATTACCCGATCCGGATCACGTATGTAGGGCGTCTGGATAAGGACTCTAAAGGACTGCTTCTGATGACCAACAACGGTGATATCATCAATAAGATGATGCGTGCGGGAAACCGGCATGAGAAAGAATATAAGGTGACGGTGGATAAAGAAATCACGCAGGAGTTTCTGGAAAAAATGGCATCCGGTGTACCGATTTTAGATACGGTGACACGTCCGTGTAAAGTAGAAAAAATCGGAAAATATACATTTTCGATCATTTTGACACAGGGGCTGAACCGCCAGATACGCAGAATGTGTGAGGCACTTGGATATCAGGTGAGAGAGCTGATCCGGGTGAGGATCATGAATATCCATCTGGGGCGTCTGAAAGAGGGAGAATACCGGAAGCTGACAGATGCAGAATTGAATGAATTGTATGATCAGATTAAGGATTCTTCCAATGAAACTGTGATATAAAAAGTAAAGGGACTCTAAATATGGAAGCAAAAAAGAAAAGAATGCAGGAACTCGTAGAACTTCTGAACCGTGCCAGACGTGCATATGAGCAGGAAGACACGGAGATCATGAGCAACTATGAGTATGACAGATTATATGACGAACTGGAAGGACTGGAGCGGGAGCTGGGGACGACTCTTGCATCCAGTCCTACGGTTAATGTGGGATATGAGGTGCTCAGTGAGCTGCCGAAGGAGCGGCATGAAAAACCGATGCTCTCACTGGATAAGACAAAAGACGTGGAACAGCTGAAATCATTTTTAGGAGAGCAAAAGGCCGTGATCTCCTGGAAGATGGACGGACTGACGATCGTTCTGACATATCAGAACGGGCGGCTTCAAAAAGCGGTCACAAGAGGAAATGGAGAGGTGGGAGAAGTCATCACCAACAATGCGAAGGTATTTCGCAATCTTCCTCTTCAGATCCCGTATCAGGGAGAACTGATCCTGCGTGGGGAAGCCGTGATTGGATATAAGGATTTTGAGCGTATCAACGAGCAGATCGAGGATGTAGATGCAAGATATAAGAATCCGAGGAATCTGTGCAGTGGTTCGGTGCGTCAGCTGAACAATGAGATCACAGCGAGAAGAAATGTGAAGTTTTTTGCATTTACACTGGTAAAAGCAGATGGTGCAGAGTTTGAAAATTCGAGAATGCAGCAGTTAAGCTGGCTGGAAAAACAAGGATTTGAGGTGGTCGAGCATCATCTGGCTGACCGTGCATCCATCGAAGAGGAAGTTGCATGGTTTTCGGAGCAGATTGTGCACAATGATTTCCCGTCTGACGGACTGGTATTGGTATATGATGATATTGCCTATGGTCAGTCTCTTGGAACAACGGCTAAATTCCCGCGGGATTCCTATGCCTTTAAATGGGCGGATGAGATCAGAGAGACGACACTTCTGGAGATTGAGTGGAGTCCGTCAAGGACAGGCCTGATCAATCCGGTAGCGATCTTTGAACCGGTAGAGCTGGAAGGAACTACGGTAAGCCGTGCCAGTGTGCATAATATCAGCATTATGGAAGATCTGGAGCTTGGCGTAGGAGATGTCATTCAGGTGTATAAAGCCAACATGATCATTCCGCAGATTGCAGAAAATCTGACCAGAAGCGGTGTAAAAGATATCCCGCAAGTCTGTCCGGTCTGTGGCGGTGCGACAAAGATACAGATGGAAAATGAGACAAAGACATTGTACTGTACGAATCCGGAGTGTCAGGCAAAGCATTTGAAATCTTTTGCATTGTTTGTCAGCAGGGATGCCATGAATATTGAAGGGCTCTCGGAAGCAACTCTGGAAAAGTTCATTGGAGAAGGATTTATCCGGGATTTTACAGATATTTATCATCTGGACAGATATGAAGAAACCATCAAAACACTGGAGGGGTTCGGAGAAAAATCCTATGCAAAACTGATCACAAGTGTGGAAAACTCCAGAAGTACGACTATGCCGAAAGTAATCTACAGCCTTGGAATCGCAAATATCGGACTTTCCAATGCAAAAATGATCTGCCGGGCATTTGACAATGATCCCCAGAGGATGATGCAGGCAACCGTGGAAGAACTGGTCGATATCCAGGGAGTAGGCGAAGTGATCGCCAGAACGTTTGTGGATTATTTTTCAGATGAAACACACAGAGATCTTTTCAAACGCCTCTTACAGGAGGTTAAGCTCCAGCAAGAAGAAGGAGAGGAAAGTGCACAGATTTTTGAAAATATGAATTTTGTGATTACAGGAAGCGTAGAACACTTTGCAAACCGCCGGGAAGTGAAAGAAATCATTGAATCCAGAGGGGGTAAAGTGACAGGAAGCGTGACCGGAAAGACGAATTATCTGATCAATAATGATGTGCAGTCTGCTTCTTCCAAGAATAAAAAGGCGAAAGAACTGAACGTTCCGATTATTTCTGAATCACAGTTTCTGGAAATGCTGGAAACAGGGACGGTTTAGAAAAAGTTAATTTGTAACTGCCGGCATTCTGTATTATAATGTGGACATACCCTCGGTGAATGTACAAAGGGCAAGTAACTGGAAAGAAGGGAAAGAACATGTCAGATAACGATTTTATTATCATAGATGAAGAAAAGGAGACTCCGGTCACCACAGAAGGAAAAGAGTCTTCCGATACAGAGAAAAAGGAAGTCTTTCAGACTTCCGCAAAAGAGGAACACGAGGATGAGTATGAGAAGATCTGCTTTATCTGCCATCGTCCGGAGAGCGTGACCGGAAAGATGATCGATCTGCCGAACCATATTACGGTGTGTCCGGATTGTATGCAGAAAAGTTTTGATGCCATGACAAACGGCTCGATTGATTACAGCAGATTGATGAATATGCCGGGTGTACAGTTCTTAAATCTGTCAGATCTGGAGAATATGGCTCCGCCAAAGACACAGAAGATCAAAAAGAAAAAAGAAAAGCCAAAAGAGTTCCAAAAACTGGATATTAAGAATATTCCGGCGCCGCACAAGATCAAAGGCAAGTTGGATGAGTATGTGGTAGGACAGGAGTATGCCAAGAAAGCGATGGCTGTTGCTGTTTACAATCACTATAAGAGGGTAGCGACAGATTCGGTCGATGATATTGAGATCGAAAAGTCCAATATGCTGATGATCGGACCGACAGGAAGTGGTAAGACATACCTTGTAAAGACACTTGCGAGACTGTTGGATGTACCGCTTGCGATCACAGATGCCACTTCCCTGACCGAGGCTGGTTATATCGGGGATGACATTGAGAGCGTCGTATCTAAATTACTGGCAGCAGCAGATAATGATGTAGAGAAAGCCGAGCAGGGAATCATCTTTATCGATGAGATTGACAAGATCGCGAAGAAGAGAAATTCCAGCCAGAGAGATGTAAGCGGAGAATCCGTACAGCAGGGACTCTTAAAGCTGTTGGAAGGCAGTGAGGTAGAGGTTCCGGTAGGAGCCAACAGCAAGAATGCCATGGTTCCTCTGACGACAGTAAATACGAAGAATATTCTGTTTATCTGCGGGGGTGCATTCCCGGATCTGGAAGGCATCATCAAGGAACGTCTGATGCATAAGACATCCATGGGATTTAATGCAGAGCTAAAAGATCAGTATGACAATGACAAGGATATCCTGTCTAAAGTAACGGTGGAAGATTTGCGCAATTTCGGTATGATTCCGGAATTTATCGGACGTCTTCCGATCATCTTTACACTGAAAGGTCTGGACAAGGATATGTATGTAAAGATCTTAAAAGAACCAAAGAATGCCATCTTAAAGCAGTATCAGAAGCTGCTTGCACTGGATGAAGTCAAGCTGGATTTTGATGATGGAGCGCTGGAGGCGATTGCGGAGAAGGCAATGAAGAAAGAGACCGGAGCAAGAGCACTGCGGGCGATTATCGAAGAGTTTATGCTGGATATCATGTATGAGATTCCAAAGGATGAGAACATCGGAGAGGTGACAATCACAAGGTCTTACATAGAAGGAACCGGCGGCCCTCTGATCAGTCTTCGGGGACAGGAAGTGCCGAGATTGCCGTAGGAAAAGAAAGAGTATGAGAGAGTCTGGAAACAGACTCTCTTTTATTGCGGATTTGTGCAGAATTATGGTAAAAATTATGTAAAAACGTCATAAAATGTGGAAAATGTATTGAAAAAAGGAATTTAAAGGTGTATCCTTATAGATGTTTGACAAAAAGGGGGCACATTATGGACTACAAGTATTTACTAGATCTCGCAATTATTTTACTTTGTACAAAAGCGCTGGGGCTTTTGACAAGAAGGGTACAGATGCCGCAGGTCGTTGGCGCGCTTCTGGCCGGATTACTGTTGGGACCTGCCGGAGTCGGCATTCTGACAGAGACATCATTTCTGCAGTCTGTAGCGGAGATTGGTGTGGTCGTTCTGATGTTCTGTGCAGGTATGGAGACAGATATCAAAGAACTTAAAGCATGCGGAAAGGCATCCTTTATTATTGCACTCTGTGGAGTACTGGTACCGCTTGCGGGTGGATTTGCTACGGCATATTTGTTCAATCGGCCGGGGATGATCGAGTCAGATGCATCAGCAAGTATTTTCCTGCAGAATATTTTTATCGGAGTAATTCTGACAGCAACTTCAGTCAGTATTACGGTGGAGACATTAAAAGAGCTTGGAAAGCTCAAAACCCGTTCCGGCAATGCAATCCTGGGAGCAGCGATCATTGATGATATTCTGGGAATTGTGGCGTTGACAATCGTGACAAGCATTTCAGATCCAAGCGTGAAAATTGGAATGGTCATGCTGAAGATTGTTGGGTTCTTTGTATTTGCAGCAGTTGTAGGATTCATCTTCTACAAATTGTACAAGAACTGGGTGGACAAAGCCAATAAGGAGAAACATCGACACACGATCGTGGCATTTGTGTTCTGTCTTCTGATGGCATACATTGCAGAGGATATTTTTGGAGTGGCAGATATTACGGGTGCGTTTATTGCCGGTCTGATCATTTCAAACGTACAGCGTTCTACTTATCTGGAGACAAAATTTGATACACTGTCTTATCTGCTTTTATCGCCGGTATTTTTTGCAAGTATCGGGCTGAAAGTAGAGCTGCCGAAGATGTCTGCGGCGATCGTTGGATTTGCAGTAGCATTGACGATTGTTGCAGTATTGACGAAGGTCGTTGGATGTGGATTTGGTGCAAAGATCTGTCATTACAAGAATTATCAGGCAAAACGAATCGGAATTGGTATGATCTCGCGTGGAGAAGTAGCGTTGATCGTAGCCAGCAAGGGCACAGCACTGGGGCTGTTAGGTTCTGCATTTTTAGGTCCGATCATTATTGTTGTCGTGATCACGACAATTATTACACCAGTCTTTTTGAAGGTGGTATTTGCACCGGGCACGGCTCCGGTACCGGAACAGATCGTACCGGAATCAGAGCGTGTAAAGACAATTTACGAATCCAAAAAGAGAGAATGATTTTTTCAGGGACGCGAGAAGGCGTCCCTTTTTGTTATAACTGACGCATAGCTTCGAATGTATTGTAAAGGTTTAACTGGCCGTATCCCCACTCTCGGTTCGGATATTTCATATCCGGGTTTCTGGTGGCGCCTAACGTCAGCAGACTTTTGATCAAAGCGGTACTCACGGATGGGATCTTTTTCTGCTGAAGGTGCCATTCCACAAGCAAAGCGGCTGCGCCTGCAGTGATGCCGACCGAGGTACTGGAACCGCTCCTGCTCTCAAACTGTCCGCCGGGAAGAGCACCGGTAATGCTGATTCCCGGGGCTGTAAAATCCGGTTTGACCTGCTCCGTACGAGTAAACCCTCTTCCGGAGGAAAGTGCAAGACCGTTGTTGGAAGAATCGTAATAGGAGACGGAGATCGGCTGTACGGAATCAGAAGGGGCAGTCAGTGTATAGTATGGATTGGAGTTTAAAAAATAAACTTCTCCGCTTAAAAATTCCCGCACAGGAAGCCAGATGTGGAATCGCCCGTCAATAATCTGGACGGGTTCTACCACAAGCTTCCAGATTCCGGGAGCAGCATCGGAAAAACGAAAATGAATCAGTTCCGAGGCTGTACTTTCTACAAACAGACGGTAGTCGATGTAGACTGTTGTATTTTCAAAAAGAAAATTGAAAGTTGTGCTTGTTCCCGCACGAATGGGAATGCGGGACGTACTCTCCCCAGACGGAGAGGTCAGGCTGATGGAGAGGATATTGGGGAGTTCGGTCCATAGCTCCATCACAAAACCGCTAGTATTTTCTCCGACACGGATTTCTACGGTCTTTGTATCAGAAGTATTCATGATCTCGCTGTAAAAGTGATGTCTCTGATCTGCTTCATTTCCGACCCCGATAACAGGAATCCGATTAGACAACAAGGTATACTGCTGGGCAATGATCGAGAGTGGGAGAGAGCCGGAGTGTCCGCCCAGATTGCTGCCAAGTGCCAGGCAGAAGATCAGAGGAAGTCCCAGTTTTTCGGCAAGCAGGTGGAGATAGCGCATACCAAGCATGATATCATTTTCCTGAAAAGCAGGGGCTGTATTGGGAATAAAATAGTAGTCTCTCAGATATTGTTTTGCCTGCTTTAACTTTACAACGGCAATTACAGATTCCGGCGCAGCACCGATAAACTGCGCATCGGGATCTCCGGAACCGGCAGCGATACTTGCGAGAAATGTTCCGTGTCCATTATTGTCCACACTTGGGACAAGGGAATACGGATCTTCCGAGGCAAGCGCTTCATTGATCATATCGGGTGTATAATGAGAGCCATAGTCAAAGGATTCCGGAGGGGTGCCGCTTTGGATCGTCTGATCCCAGATGCCTGCGATTCGAGTGGTTTTATCCAGATGTTGAAATACCGGATTTTGATAGTCGATTCCGGTATCCAGAAATCCGATCATAACCTGTTTTCCGCTTAATTGAATGGTGGAGTGGTTCTGGATCGGAAGGATTCCGGCCTGATTTAGCGCCTGCATACTGAGCAGGGAGTAGCATTTCGGAATCGAAAAATAAGAATAGTTTTCCAGCGATACAGGTTTTATTACAGATTTTGAAAGGTAAGCACATTGATAAAAAAAGCCGGGGTTTTGAAGACAGTAGTCTTTTTCAAGCATATCTTGAAGAAAGGGCATTCGGATGTCGGAGACAATAAAATCATGATAATCTTCAGAAAGAATTTTTTTCCGGCATAAGTCAGAGTATGGCATGAAATGATCTCCTGGATGTTTTTGAAAGTATATGCCGAAAGCTTCAAAATAAGAAGCGGAAAGAAGAAAACAGAAGAAATCTGGTTGAAGTTATGAACGTTTGGGGTATAATGTATATATGCACGAGAAATTCTGTTGAAAATAACAGATATGTGACAGAAAGGAGAAGAAAGATGAAATCTTTTTTTGAAGACTTAGGTAAAAAAATCGGTGAGACAACAGAAACTGTGACAAGTAAAGCAGGCGAGATGATGGAAATACAGCGATTGAGAGGACAGATCCGAACTCTGGAGCGCGGCAATGAGGCGGATATGCTGGAGATGGGGCGCTTTCTGTACGAGAAGTACCAGGCGGGAGAGGCGATGGACGAACAGGTACAGATGCTGTGTGAAAAAATCGATAACAGAACAGAAAGTATCGAGAGACATCAGGCAAAGATCGAGGAGATCAAAGGAACGAGTACTTGTGCAGAATGTGGAAAACAGGTAGCAAAAGAGATGGCATACTGTCCGTACTGCGGAGCGAAAAAAGAAGAAGACATTTGGGATGAAACGGAGGATGTGATCAGGGAAAAGGCCGGTCAGGCGGTTGAATTTGTAAAAGAAAAAACAGCACACGCAATGGATACAGTTGCAGAGAAGACAGAAGATGCAGCAGAGGTAGTTGTGGAAAAAACAGAGGACGCAGCAGAGGCTGCCTGTGAGCATGTCAAAGACATTTCAGAGGCAGTGAAGGAAAAAGCAGAGGACGCAGCAGAAAAAATTAAAGAATTTACAGAAGAATAGAGGCAGAATATGAAAAATCTGTTTGGAGCAGGGGCAACGGCATTTCTGACGTGTCTGGATATGGCAGTCAAATCAGAAGTGGAAAAGTGGCCGGACGAGGAAGAAAAACCGTTTGCGGACAGCAAAAAGATCGTCCTTAGAAAAGTGCATAATAAGGGGATGTGTATGAGTCTTTTGAAAGAGTATCCTCAGTTTGTAAAGTACACATCTCTTGTTATGGCTGCAATTCTGACCGTCTGGGATATCTTGTGTCTGCGAAAAAAAGGCAGTTATTTGAAAAAAGCAGGGCTTTCACTTGGTGTGGCAGGTGCGTGGAGCAACACACTGGATCGCTGGATGCGGGGATATGTGGTGGATTATATCGGGTTTCAGACATCTGACGAGAAGCTGACAAAGATCACATACAATCTGGGAGATTTTTTTCTTGCGGCAGGAAGTATTCTGATTTTACTCAGTGAATTTTTGCATAATTTCAGGAAAGGAAGTGAGTAAAATGATCCAGGACATAGCACCGCATCAGTTTAAGAACGAATACAGGCCGGTTTCGCCGCAAAAGGACAGCATTGCATTGTATTATGAAGAACACACAGCATTGATGAGGCGGACACAGACGGGAATAGAGTTTCCAACATTTGGAGAACTGGAACGGTTGAACGAAGAGATTTATGAGAACAGTATTTATCTGTTTACAATTGATGAGAAGCAGTATTATCTGGTTGATAATCTGAACCGGGAGCCGCACTCTGAGTTTACAATGGAGAATACGGAGATTTTCAGGACAGCAGATCCTCAGTACAGCGCATTTGCGGGGATCACGGGATATCAGCTGTATCGATGGTATCAGACACGCAGATATTGTGGACGCTGTGGACATAAGATGCGTCATGATACAAAAGAGAGGATGCTTTTCTGTGAACACTGCAGAAATATGGAATTTCCGAAGATCTGTCCGGCTGTCATTGTTGGAGTGACAGACGGTAACCGGATCCTGATGTCCAAGTATGCAGGGCGAAGTTATAAAAAATATGCACTTCTTGCCGGATTTACAGAAATCGGAGAAACCGTGGAAGAAACAGTGGCGCGAGAAGTGATGGAAGAAGTCGGATTGAAGGTAAAGAATATCCGATACTATAAAAGTCAGCCATGGGCATTTAGTGATACCCTGTTGATGGGATTTTACTGTGATCTGGACGGTGACGCAGAAGTGACACTGGATGAAGAGGAACTGGCACTGGCGGAATGGTTTGAAAGAGACGAGATTCCGGTAGAGCCGTCCAGAGACAGTTTAACCAATGAAATGATCATAAAATTTAAACAAGGTGAAGTTTAGGAGGTAGCACAATGAGAGCAGAATTTGATGAAAGTCTGGTAACAGGAAACGAAATGATTGATTCCCAGCACAAGGAACTGATTGATAAGATTAACAAATTACTGGACAGCTGTGAGACAAGTAAAGATAAGGTGGTGTCTGTAAAAACACTGGATTATCTCGCAGATTACACAGAATTCCATTTTGGAGAAGAAGAAAAACTGCAGGAAGAGATTACATATCCGGGTGTGGAAAAGCACAAAGAAGAGCATGAAAAATTAAGACAGGTCGTAAGAGATCTCTACAATATGCTGGAAGAGGAAGAAGGGCCGTCTGCTGCATTTGTAGAAGCAGTGAATAAAAATGTGGTGGAATGGCTGTACAACCACATTAAGACATTTGACCGTTCTGTTGCAGAATACAAATTTATGCATGAAAACGGTGAGAGATTGTAAGAAAAAGATTGCGGATAAAAAGTGGCACAGCGGGAAACATCCCGTCTGTGCCTTTTGTCTGGATATTCTTTTTTATCATTTCATTTCCGCATACAGTTTGACCAGTTCGATCATCACCTCTACGGATTTATCCATGCCCTCAGCGGTAATGTGCTCAAATGGTCCGTGATATCCATGTCCACCGGTTCCAAGGTTTGGACAAGGCAGCCCCATAAAGCTTAAGCGAGCGCCATCTGTACCGCCGCGGATCGGAAGGATCAGAGGTGTGACATCTGCTGCAAGGCAGGCTTTTTTCGCATTTTCGATCAGATGCATGTTTCCATCTTTTATGATCTCTGCCATATTGCGGTACTGTTCATCAATGGTCAGTTTTACGGTGCCCAATCCCCATTTCAGATTCATCTGTTTGGAAATTTCTTTTAAGGTTTCCAGACGTGCGGCAAACTTGTCGGTATCGTGATCTCGGACAATGTAATGCAGTTTTGCGCAGGCTACATCGCCGGACATGCTTACAAGATGATAGAATCCCTCATAGTCCTCGGTATCCGCTGGAGTTTCTCCCTCAGGGAGGGCAGCGTTGATCTCCATTGCCACCAGGGCGGCATTGACCATCACATCTTTTGCAGATCCCGGGTGTACATTCACGCCTTTGATCTCAAAGATCGCATCTGCGGCATTGAAGTTCTCATACTGAATCTCACCTTCGGTGTCTCCGTCCATGGTGTAGGCAAAATCCGCATCAAATTTTTCGACATCAAAATGATCCGCTCCTCTGCCAACTTCCTCATCCGGAGTAAATCCGATCGAAATCTGACCATGTGGGATATTTTCAGTCAAAACCTGTTCTGCCATGGTCATGATCTCTGCAACTCCGGCCTTGTCGTCTGCACCGAGGATGGTATCTCCGTTGCTGGTGATCAAAGTACGACCTTTGAGATCCTTTAAATGCGGGAACATGGAGACAGAAAGAACCCGTCCGTCAGAACCGCCAAGAGGAAGGTCGCGTCCGTCATAGTTTTCAGTTACAACCGGAACGATCTTCTTGTCACAGAAGTCAGAAACAGTATCCAGATGTGCAATAAATCCGATCTTCGGACAATTTTCATATCCCGGCGTGGCAGGAATCTGTGCGTAGACATAGCATTTTTCATCCGTCCGTGCCTTTGGTAGTCCCAAATTGATGAACTCCCGGATCAGATCCTGTGCCAGGTCAAACTGGCAGGCAGAAGACGGTACGGTAGTGCTTGTCTCATCACTTGGGGTGCGTACAGTTACGTATTTTAAAAGTCGTTCATAAGCTCTCATAAATAAATCTCTCCTGTTTTGTTATAATGATCTGTGTTTATTATAATTCCTGAGAGGAAGAAAGAAAAGGCAGAAATGGAAAAAAATCAGAAAAGTAACTTGACAATCAAAGCTGGGAAATTCTATAATGAACGTTGTTCAGAATGGAGGTGCAGATTTGAATATGGCAGTTACATCAAGAGAGGAAATACTTGCAGTGTGCAGAGAGATTGTGGCAGAAGAAGGGCTTTCGTCCGTAAATATGAGGCTTGTGGCTTCCCGGTGCAACATTGCATTAGGCTCCGTGTATAATTATTTTCCATCCAAATCGGAACTTTTACTTGCGACGATTGAAAGTGTATGGATGGATATCTTTCATATGAATGGACAGGTACTTGTATTTGAAAGCTTTACAGCATGTATTGCCTGGTTGTTTGATACGGTGTATAAAAGCAGTCAGAAGTATCCGGAGTTTTTTAATCTGCATTCCATGAGTTTTGCAGCAAAAGATAAAAATGAGGGAAGGAAAATGATGGAGATTTCCCTGATGCATTTGAAGAAAAATCTGGTTCAGATATTGACAGAGGACCAGAATGTGCGTGAGAATGCATTTGAAAATGAGCTGACTCCGGAAATTTTTGTGGCGTATGTGTTTACACTTCTGATGTCCCTTCTGTTGGAAAAGCAGAAAAGCTGCGAACCACTTTTAACGATGATTGCACACAGTATCTATTAATCCCACTTTTAAAAAGTGGGAAATTTTAAACATAAATATGAACAATGTTCATATTAGAGAGGAGAACAAAATGAAAGTAAAAAAAAGAACATTACTGATACTGGCCAGCATTGTCTGGCTGATTGCGGGGTTCAATATTATTCGAATTGGAATACTCAGCTATACAGGGCATGTGACAGTTGTGAATATTTTGCTGTCAGCGCTGGTTTTTGCTGTATTCTGGTCGATGGTATTTTATAAACTGGTGATCAGACATACCGACAGAATTCAAAACTACGAGGATGAGCTTCAGTTTTTCTGGCATTTTTTTGATAAGAAGTCATTTTTGATCATGGCATTTATGATGACTTTTGGAATCGGTCTTCGAGCCTCCCATTTAGCACCGGATGTGTTCATCGCTGTGTTTTATTCAGGATTGGGAATGGCATTGTTTCTGGCAGGAGTTCTGTTTGGAGTTCATTATTTTCAGCAGGAAAGAAAAGTAAGCAGATAGAAAAGGTGCAAGTATCTGTCTGTTTACGATTTTACGTAAATTAAAATTGGTGTTAGAATATCCCTATGGTTGCTATAGCTTTTATTTTTTTAATTTTACAGAAAGCCTAATACCGCCTAAACCAACGAATAAATCATTCGTAGCATGAGTCATCCTCCTTCGTTTTGGTTCCGTTAAACTATGAGATGGGGTAGTTCCCTTTTTCAAGGAATCTAATTTTGTGATTATTTCACAATTGAAATGTAAACGTTTTCCCATATAATAAGTGTATCGAATTCTTCCGGAGGAATTTTAGATATGGAACATATAGACATTAAATTTATCGCGAAAAAAAGCGGTTGTTCGATTGCTACGGTTTCTCGTGTGATCAATCGTTCCAAACCAGTCAGCGAGGAGTTACAGAAAAGAGTAATAGATACGATCAGAAAGTATAATTATAATCCAAGCATTTACGCACAGAATCTGGCGGGTAAAAAGTCAAAATTACTTGGTTTTATCATGACCAACTACATCAATCAGTATCAGCTTCTGCTGTTTCGTTATCTGAACGAGTTTGCCTGCAAGATGGGGTATGGTTGTATTATTCGTTATTGTAATTCTGAATTTGAGGAAAAACTAGAGGTATTAAGAGAACTGGAAATTAGGGGAATCGAAGTCTGCTTTAGCCTTTTTCTGCTTTCGCCGAAAGAGGAAGCGTATATAAAAGAACATTTCAGAATTAAAGTCTGCCACATGCAGTCACCGGAAATGCGCTTGAATATCATAGAAAAAAACGAAAGTTCTGTTTATGAGGCTGTGTGCTATCTTGCTCAGCTTGGTCACAAACGAATTGGAGGCATCTTTTGTATTGACGAAATAGAGGACAGTTTCCTCTTGGCAAGGAAAAGAGGCTTTTTAAAAGCTGTAAGTCAGATAAATCTCGATCAAGATGAATCTCTGATTGGCCAGCTTCATGGAGAATGTGAAAAAGACAGTGTGATTTCAGTGATAGAAAAGATATTTGTACCTCAAAATCTGCCAACGGCATTGTTTTGTTACAGCGATGAAGTTGCAATCGAGGTCATGTCCTGGATCATGAAGCAGGGGTATAGAATTCCAGAGGATATATCTGTGCTTTCATTTGACGGTATTCCGTTTGCGGGACGCGTAACGCCATCTCTGTCTACAATTAGCCAGCCAATAGAATATCAGGCAAAATGCATTATAAAAGGCATGTTGTATCTACAGGATGGAATAGAAAGACCATGTGATGAAAAGGAAAATGAATATCTTCTGCAGATTCGGGACAGTGTGGGGATTCCTGGTCATTAAAAAATTGGAGGAAAAAATATGAAAGCGAAAAAGTTAATTGCCACTGGTCTTGTGGCATCAATGTTAATGCTGGCGCTTACTGGATGTGGCGCAGGCGGAAATAGCGGTGAATCCGCAAAAGATACAGATAAAGGATCAGTATATTTTCTGAACTTTAAATCTGAACTTTCTTCTGAATGGGAAGAAGTAGCCGGAACCTTTACCAAGGAAACCGGAATTGATATGAAAGTAGTTACTGCGGGAAGCGGAACCTATGAACAGACATTAAAATCTGAGCTTTCCAAAAAAGAAATGCCGACACTTTTTAACATTAACGGTCCAATCGGATATCAGACATGGAAAAACTATTGTGCTGATCTGAAAGATTCCCAAATTTATGAGTGGCTTACTGACAAAGATATGGCAATTACAGATGGCGATGGTGTGTATGGTATTCCGTATGCAGTAGAAGGCTATGGAATTATCTATAATGACGCTATTATGAAGAAATATTTTGCACTTCCGGATAAAGCAGTTGATATTTCAGATACAAAAGAGATTAAAAATTTCGACACGCTTAAAACAGTGGTGGAAGATATGACAAAACATAAAAATGATCTTGGAATTCAGGGAGTTTTCGGTTCAACTTCATTTGCTCCAGGCGAAGATTGGCGCTGGCAGACTCATCTTATGAATCTTCCTGTGTACTATGAATATAAGGCTGACGGAGTGGATAATCTGGATGCGATCGAATTCAAATATAATAAAAACTTTAAAAATATTTTTGATCTCTATCTGAATAATTCATGTACAGAACCATCTATGGTTGGATCTAAAAATGTCGAGGAATCTATGGCAGAATTTGCAATGGGAAATGTAGCTATGATCCAGAATGGAAACTGGGGCTGGGCAATGATCTATGACCTGGATGGAAACGTGGTAAAAGAGGAAGATATTAAGTTCCTTCCAATTTATACAGGAGTAGAAGGAGAAGAAAACCAGGGACTTTGTGTCGGAACAGAAAACTATATTTGTATCAACAATAAGGTTTCTGAAGCTGACCAGAAAGCATCTGAAGAGTTCCTGGAATGGCTGTTTAACAGCGAGAGTGGAAAAGCTTACTGCAATGGAATCCTTGGAATGATTCCGCCATTCTCAACATTTGATGAGGATGAAAGACCAGATAATCCGCTCGTACAGGATATGCTTAGTTATATGAACGATGATTCTTTATATTCTATTACATGGGACTTTACAACCTTCCCGAGCCAGGAATTTAAAAACCAGCTTGGAAGTTATCTTCTTGAGTATGCGCAGGGAAATATGACATGGGATGATGTAGTTGAGCAGACAACTGATTGCTGGGCATCAGAAAAAGCCCTGCTTGCACAATAGTAGAAATTTAGTTCCTGTTTATAGGCTGGCGTTTTCCGAACTGAAATGCCGCATGATACAGTGAATGTAGCAGATTTCGCCGATGTGGAATGCAAAGCATCGGCAAAATCCGTTGCTGTTTGCGCAATGCGTGAATAGCAACAAATTTATGGGGCAGAGACAAAAATGTTTCTGCCCTGTGTACGAAAAGGGAGGCTGTTTAGAAGATGGAAAAAGCTTTTAAAAAGAGATTTGTGATATTAGTGTTACCAACGCTGATCGCATTTATTATTGCATTTATTATTCCATTTGTACTGGGAATTTATCTTTCTTTCACAAAATTTACAACAGTTACAGATGCCCAGTGGATTGGGCTGAGCAATTATATTGTGGCATTTCGGGATAAAGATTTCCTTGCATCGCTCCTGTTTACTGTTAAATTTGTACTTGTTAATCTTGTGACGATTAACTTAATTGCCTTTATGCTTGCATACGTGTTGTCAAGAAAGCTCCGTGGAACAAATATTTTCCGAACAGTTATATTTATGCCAAACCTTCTGGGCGGAATTGTGCTTGGTTATATTTGGCAGCTGATCATTAATGGGATTCTTTCTTTTTTCAGAACAACGCTTACTGCAGATGCGGCATATGGATTCTGGGGAATGGTGCTTGCTATGAACTGGCAGTTGATTGGATATATGATGGTTATTTACATTGCAGCTATCCAAAATATTTCAGAGGAAATAAAAGAAGCAGCACTTATTGATGGTGTAACGCGGGGACAGATGGTTAGAAAGATTATTTTGCCCCTGATCATGCCTGCAATTACAATCTGCTTATTTATGACAACAACAAATGCATTTAAAATGTTTGACTTAAACCTTGCCCTGACCGCGGGACTTCCGGGAAAATCCACTTCTCTGGTTGCACTGGATATTTATAATTCATTCTACAACAGAATGGGTTATGAGGGAGTCGGACAGGCCAAAGCAGTGATGTTTTTCTTAATCGTTGCTGCAATTTCAGTGACGCAGCTTATTATTACTCGGCGTAAGGAGGTTGAAAACTAATGAAAAATAAAAAGGGTGAAAGCATACAGATAATAATTCTTACTGTAATCTCGGTTTTATTTATCGCTCCGATTGTGATTGTGTTTATGAATTCATTTAAGAGCAAACTGTTCATTAACAGTACGCCGTTTGCGTTCCCTAATGCCGACTCTTTTGTAGGTCTGGCAAATTATGGAGAAGGAATGATTAAGACCGGATTTCTGCAGGCATTTTTTATTACTTTATTTATAACTGTAGCCTCCGTGTTTCTTATTGTTATGCTGACTTCTATGACAGCATGGTATCTGGTCCGTGTAAAAAGCCGTTTTACAAAAGTAATGTACTATCTGTTTGCTTTTGCCATGATCGTACCATTCCAGATGGTAATGTTTACGCTTGTTAAAGTATCAAATATGTTTAATCTGGACAATCTGATCGGTATCATATTTATTTATGTCGGATTTGGTGCTGGATTGTCTGTATTTATGTTTACTGGTTTTATTAAATCAATTCCAGTTTCTCTGGAAGAGGCAGCGATGATTGATGGATGTTCTATTATGCAAATTTACTTTAAAGTTGTATTTCCTGTGATACGTCCGATTATTATGACAGTTGCAATTTTGAATGCCATGTGGATCTGGAATGACTATCTGCTTCCATATCTTGTAATTGGTTCTGAATATAAAACAATCTCTGTGGCAATCCAATATCTCAGAGGTGGATATGGCTCGATTGACCTTGGACTTATGATGTCCATGCTGGTACTGGCAATCATACCAATTGTAATTTTCTATATGATTTGCCAGAAATGGATCATACAGGGAGTAATCGCTGGAGCAGTAAAAGGATAAGGAGACTAAAATGAAAAAAGTATTATACGAGGAATTACTTCCAGAAGAATGTGTGCAGAGAATACAGGAGATGCCGGTTGCTTATCTTCCGCTTGGAACATTGGAATGGCATGGTCCACATATGCCTCTTGGGGCTGACGGAATCCAGTCAAAAGAATTGTTTGTGCGAGTGGCAGAAAAAGTAGGCGGTGTAGTACTTCCGATGTTGTTTATGGGACCTGATCGTGTGTTTCACGACAGGGGAACTGCGTTTTATGGAATGGATATTAATACCGAAGGGGCACTGAATACATATTGCGTCCAGCAGATGAAAGGCAGTGCCTATTGGATGGAAAAAGCTCTGTTTCAGGACAATCTGCGCAGTATCTTTGCCCAACTGTTCAGAGCAGGCATACGTATCGTAGTCGGACATGGACATGGGCCATCAACAAATGTATTTCAGGAACTAAAGGAAGAAGCAGAAGAAAAATATGGTCTGCACATTTTGACTGCTTGGACATTTGCAGAAGACGATCGGTTGAAATATCAGAATGACCATGCCGGAGCGAATGAAACCTCTATCGTAATGGCTGTACGTCCAGAGCTGGTAGATTTTGGACAGGTGAAAGAAGATGAAAGTAATTTGATAGGAATCGCAGGACGTCATCCGGTCAGAGAATCATCTGCAGCATACGGAAATGAGATCCTTGAGTATACAATGAAAACACTCATTTCAGGTATTGAAAAGGAGTACAAAATACTCAAAGAAAGCTAGATAGATGCAAATGATTTTGAACTGTCTTATGAAAAAGAATCCTGCGAGAAGGATTTTCCGCCTGCGGCGGGTCGCTTCTGCGACATACTTCTTATCCACCGTAGTGCTATCCTCGCGGAACACTTAGGAATTTATGAAAACAAGAATTTTTGAGTGACGCCTTTAAACGGAAACAAGAAAATAGCGACCACATAGAGTACAAAATGCTCTGGTGTGGTCGCTATTTTTTGTCTATATTATGCTAAGTATTATAACAGTTCAGTTTTTGGCATTCACAATATTTTCCTTTAAAATAGATGATCATTTTATGTTCGGCAGACAGATCTCCGAAGTGTTCTGGAGGAAAGACTGCAAATTACGCTTAAACGGAATGCCAGTTCCGCTACTACGGAACGGCTATTCCATTTTTAACGGTACAAAGTACCGTTAAATTACATCATTCTGTTTCACGCATATTTATACCGTTCATCTCCAGACGATACGTATGGTGCTTATCGGTGATACGTGTAAGGCACGCATCAGCGTAGGTGTTATCGGCAAACATATCGAACCATGTACTGACTGGAAATTGTGAGATAACTACAGTTGATTTCCTTCCATCCCTGGTATCAAGGACTTCAAAGAGATCCCGGCATTTATCGAGATCGAGATCCATAAGACCGAAATCATCGATCACAAGCAGATCCAGTTTGGTCAGTTTATTCAGGGAATCCAGATTTGTGGATTTGATACGTGCCTGTTCCATTTCGCTCATAAGGGTGTTCGCTTTTATATACTTTACGCTCTTAGACTGCTTCATTGCAGTTACGCAAAAAGCATTGATCAGATAAGTTTTTCTACTGGCAAGAACCTGTTACAATGAGATTTTTTCCTCTATCCAATGACAGGTACTCAGTCGTTCTATTGTCTGGGTATCAAGCTGGCGTTCTGGACGGTAAATGGTTTCATCAAGATCTGCCGCCGGGTATCGCAGATGCGCTTCTTTCATCAGACGATTAAAGCGTTTATCTGCCCGTGCCTGCCACTCTGCATCAACCATTGCTGTCATGCGTTCCATAAAAGTGTTCAGATCTGCATTGGGATCTTTCAACTGTTCTTCCAGGATATGTGCCATTTCTGGAACACGGAAACTCTTCAGACGCATGATCAGAGCCTGCTCCTGAGGTGTTAATGTAATGTCATGGGATGAACTCATTTGTATGCCTCCTTTCCACGGATGTTTGTATGGGAAGGAAGTTTTCCGGTTCCGTTTATAGCGCTGCTGGAATGATTATTCTGAACCATGCTAAGTACTTTCTTGAAATAAGAATACTTGCAGGCATTGGCTTCTACGCATTTCTCAGCAGCCTCCTGAACCAGCCTGTGAGGAATCAAGTATATTCATAACCTGCTTTATCCTGCATTAGAAATGGCTGTTGATGATGATATTATCCGAAAGAACCCTGCAAAGAGTTCCATTAGCGATTATGGAAAACCAGTAGGGGAAAAAGAAGCCTTAACAGTTTCTCAACAAGAAAAGTTTATGGAGTTTGTAAAACAGAACAATGTCTATAACACATATTATCCTATGTTTACCATAATGATTGGTATGGGATTAAGGTGTGGGGAGTTGATTGGTCTTACATGGAAAGATATAAACATCAAGGCAAAAACGGTTAATGTAGACCACCAGCTCATATATAAGAATTTAGGCGACGGTTGCAAGTTCCATATCTCTACACCGAAAACGGAGTCGGGTATTCGTATTATACCTATGACACAAGAGGTTGTAAAAGCCTTTGAGGAACAAGGGAAAATCAATTTTATGCTTGCAAAGGATAAGAGCATTGAGGTGGACGGATATTCGGGTTTTGTCTTTACTGCAAAATCGGGCAGACCGCTTATGCCAAATGCTGTAAATAATGTTCTGTACAACATTGTAGACGCATATAACAAAGTCGAAGTAGAACGGGCAAAAAAAGAGCATAGGAAAGCGGAGCTGTTACCAAAGTTTTCAGCTCATGTCATGCGACATACCGCTTGCACTAGAATAGCAGAGTGCCGTATGGACGTAAAGGTTCTTCAATATATTATGGGACACGCCCATATAGATGTAACAATGGAAGTGTACAACCATATTGGAGAGCTGACAAGGATTGAAAAAGAGGTTGCAAGACTGGATAGCATGGCGTTAAACGCTTGACACCAGAAAAACAAAAATTGGTGTCAAATTGGTGTCAAAATCGAAAAAATCACAATTTCAAAAGAAATAAGATACTGCAAACCATTGATTTTAAAGGGTTTGCAAAAAAATATAAAAAATATTAGCACTCATCTCTTGATAATGGAAGTTGATTTTTGTCCTGTCTTGTGTATCCCGGAAGTGCCTGTTTTACAGGCTTTCCGGGGCATCAGTCATTTTGTCTGGTATTGTAAAACAGTGTCAGATTTGTCGTAAATGTCGTAAATTTGTGGTCAAAAAATGATGAGAAATGGAGAGTGCTAATAAAATGAAATTAACGTATACGAATGTAAATGGATACCTTATTCCGAATCTCACCTATAAATCCGGTGAGCAGATGGAGCAACTTGGCAAGTATGGTTTTCTTCGCAGAGATTATCTGAAAAACTATCGAAATTCAACCTATCAGATGATGCTTTTACAGGATACCATTGGAGAGCATCTTCTGGAAGTGGACAAGGCAGCCAGAGAACGGGAAGAGGTAATACTGAAACAGTTAGAAGAAAAAGAACCATTGCCGGATAAAGAGAAAGATCAGATTGCCTGGGTAAGAGCTGCTAATCAACACAAAGCAATTGCAGAAGAGATTATTCTCAAGGAATTGATTTATGTTTAAATGAAGGTGATGAGGTCGTGGATTGCGACCTCATTATTGTATGAAAAATAGCAGTAGGCAGAATGAGAAAAATAGGGTAAAATGGGAACATGGATTTTGGGAACTCATAAGAAATGATTGTGCGGTAAAGTAACTTGAAATGCCAGTCTGGCATTTCAAGTTATAGAGGAGATGGAATGGCGGATCAGAAAGTAAGAGAAATGGAACCAGTGGAAACACAAATAGTTGAAATCATGCCACCGGACGTTGAAAATCTGATTTATGTAGTAAGAAACAAACAAGTCATGGTGGATAGTGATCTGGCAATGCTTTATCAGGTAGAAACGGGAGCGTTAAACAGAGCCGTTAAAAGAAATATTGCCAGATTTCCAGAAGATTTTCGATTTCAGCTTACAAAAGATGAATATGAAAACTTGAAATGCCAATTTGGCACCTCAAATGGCAGTGGAACAGAAAATGGTTATGGTGGCAGACGTACATTACCGTATGTATTTACAGAGCAGGGAATATCCATGCTTGCAAGTGTATTGCATAGCGAGGTGGCAATTAATGTAAGTATAGGTATTATGCGTGCATTTGTAGAAATGCGACGGTTTATAGCCAACAATGCACTTTTGTTTGAAAGGATTAGTAACGTTGAGCTAAAACAACTGGAATATCAGAAAAAGACAGATGAAAAACTGGAACAGATTTTTGAGTACATATCAGATCATGAGGAGTCTAATCAAAAGATATTTTTTGATGGTCAGATATATGATGCATTCAGCTTATTGATAGGACTGATTCAGAAAGCAGAAATGGAAATTGTTCTGGTAGATGGATATGTGGATGTAGGAACATTAAATATTTTGTCAAAGAAGAAAGAAAATGTGGCGGTGACAGTTTATACACAGCAACGGACAAAATTATCTCAAACAGATGTAGATAACTTTAATGCACAGTATCCTAAACTGGATGTGAAGTACACAAGAGCATTTCATGATCGTTTTTTAATTCTTGATAAAACGAAAGCATATCATGTGGGTGCGTCTTTGAAGGATGCAGGTAAAAAATGTTTTGGAATTAATCTGATTGAAGATGCAGGTATTGTAAGAGATATTTTACAGAGGTTGGAATTGGAAACAGAAGAATAGAAAAGTAAGTTATGCAGAAAGGCGTGAGTCATAAGAATATGGCTTGCGTCTTTTTCTGTCTGGAAAGGAAGTGGGGAGCATGGCACAGATTTTTCGTGTAGAGAGAACTAAGAATTTTACGGTAATGAGTAATCACCATTTCAAGAATAAGAATCTGACATTGAAAGCGAAAGGTCTATTATCGCTGATGTTAAGTTTGCCAGAGGACTGGAATTACAATATGCAAGGACTGGCAACATTGAGCAGAGATGGGATTGATTCTGTTCGTTCTGCAATTAAGGAATTAGAGCATCATGGATATGTGGAACGTCATAGATTGCGTAATGAGTATGGCTTTTATGGCGATACCGAATATATTATCCGGGAAGTTCCATTAGGAGAAGAAAATGATTAAGTGGAGAAGAGAAGTGCCTAAGGGTGGATAGTCCAATTTTGGACAATCAGGTCATAGGAAATTTCTATCTCCGGACATCAGAAAATAGGAAAACCAGATATGGTAAATCCCATACTGGACAAACCGTTGCTATTAATAATCCATGTTATTAAATATGAATTATTAAAGAACCAGTAAATAAAATATCCATCTTATCAATTCACGTAAGTATTAATAGGATTGGATAAGAAAAGAAAGAATGAGGTATGATTATGAGAATGATGAAAAATAACAGAAATGAAACAGTTATGGTGATCGGGATTGATCATGGTTATGGAAACATGAAAACAGCCACCAGATGCTTTCCATCCGGTGTAGCCAGATATGACAAGGAGCCAATCTTTCAGAACAATCTTCTTGTTTATAATGGTATGTATTACCAGATCGGAGAGGAACACAAGGAGTTCTGTGCAGAGAAAACTCAGGATGTGACATTGGCAGCTATTGCAAGAGAACTGGATGGGAAAGGTATGAACCGAGCAACGGTACATATCGCAGCCGGACTTCCCCTTACCTGGGTAGCTACACAGAAAGAAAACTTTCAGAAATATCTTCTCCAGAATGAATGTGTAGATTTTACATTCCGCAATAAAGAATATCATGTGGAGTTTGCAGGTGCTGATATTTACCCACAGGGATTTGCAGCAGCTTTTTACCGTTTACAGGATTTCAAAGGAATCAACATGCTTGTGGATATTGGAAACGGGACTATGAACATCATGTATATCAATAATTCTCGTCCATTAGAGAAGAAATGCTTTACAGAGAAATATGGAACGCACCAGTGTGTGCTTGCAGTCAGGGAATCTTTGTTGAAAGAACTGGGAACAGTGGTGGATGATCTGGTGATTGAGCAGGTGATCCGTACCGGGACAGCAGATATTGGTGGGAAATATCTGACAGTCATTCGTAAAGCTGCCGGAGATTATACGAAAGAAATCTTTCATAAGCTGAGAGAACGGGAATATAATCCAGAACTGATGCGTCTGTATGTGGTCGGCGGTGGCGGTTGTATGATCCAGAATTTTGGAGAATATGACAAGAGTCGGGTGACGATTGTACGGGACATCTGTGCCACAGCGAAAGGCTATGAAGCAATGACCGTAAGGAAAATCCAGAGAAACGGAGGGATGCTTGTATGAGAAAAGAACGGAAAATCATCAACACAAATATCCGCTTAAATCTTTGTGATGAACAGGACAGGCAGGCATGGGAATATTTGCAGACGATGGACAGGGAAAAATATAAATCGTACACCAGAGCAGTTGTAGTTGCTTTAAACGATTATTTTTCCAGAGAGTACAGGAATGAAGCAGATCCGTATCTGGAAACCAGAGAAAAGGAAGATGCGTTTTTGGAAAGAGTGGAAACAGCTGTACGGGATGGAGTAAAGGAATCCGTCCCGATGGCTATAGCGAAGAATCTGATGGAAATGCTTGTACCGTTTGTAAAAGAATCGGTAGGAGAAAGTGATCTGCCGGACAGAACACTGACTATGGAGAAAACGGATGGAGAGATTGCAGAAGATAATCTGGACTGGGAGAAAGAAGCTGATATGGATGCAGCACTGGATTTTGCAGACAGTTTTTAGATGGTTATGAAATAGCAGTAACAGGAAAACAGACTGACAGTAAGGAATAGCTTTACAAAAAACAGAATAGCAGAAAAAGACAATGGCAGTGGTGACATTTCAGGCATTATGAATTGGAGAAATGTTTATGACTGCTATTTTTATGTCTTTTAGCTGAAATGGAAAGAGAACCAGAAAAAGAAAGACAGAAATAACAGGAAAATATAACAGAAAAACGTTGGCAGATGGGTGGATTGAATAAGCAAGGCGAAGAAGAGAATAGAGTGCCGGATACGGCACATGATTGTCCGATACTTCGCATCGGAGTGCTGCAGGAACAGCCTGTTTCAGACAGAGAAAATCTATCGAAATGGGAGCTTTTCTATTTCTTCCACAGTCTGTCCCTGCACCACAAAACCACCGTCATCTCCATTTAGATTTGATAATGCAGTGGGGAAAATGTTGCTTGGCTAGTGTTGCTTCAGTAGTGGGGAGATGACAGGCAAGTTTCGCAAAGTGGCAAGCCACTCTGCACCGGAGCCAGCCTTTGGGCTGTTCCTAAACTTGCCAGAGGGCTCTGCCCCTTGGAACCCTGGCACGTCAATGGCGTAAGTATTCCTGCGAAATGTCCACCGGACATTTCTACAGAACACTTACTGATTGACTAGGGTTTCACCCTGCACCCACCAAAGGGGCGTTGCCCCTTATGGAATCCCTATAAATTTTAGCCGAAACGCTGTGTCTGTTGATAAAGAATGAAAATGAAGCAAGGAAGGAGACAAAAGCCTATGAGAAAACGAAATCATACAGTAACCATACGGATGAATAACGAGGAATATAATCTGCTTCAAAACAAAGTGAAAGAATCAGGAAGAACACAACAGGAAGTTGTGATAAAAGCAATTGCAGAATTAAAGATAGCATCGGCAGAGGAAGTGGAAGAACTGAAAAGACTGAACCAGATGTTTGCAGACATCCTTTGTCAGCTCCGGGGAGCGACTACAAATATCAATCAGATTGCAAGAAAACTGCATACAGATGGAGAAATTCCAAACGACAGTATATTATATTTCCTCAATAAAAATGTCCTCAAGTACCGGAAGGAGAGTGAAAAGATATGGCTATTAATAAGACGATTAATAAGCGGATAAATACACATGGAGCAATGAGAAATTGTATCGAATATGTTTTGCGACAGGACAAGACCAACGAATTATTTACCTATGTAACAGGTCCGTACTGTCATGATGAGATCAACTATGATCTGGTGTATAGAACCTTTTTAGAAGAAAAGAAGATGTGGGATAAAGATTCTGGGAGAATGTACGCTCATAACATTATTTCCTGGCATAAGGAGGAGCAGATTACTCCGGAGCAGGCATTAGAATTTGGAAAAGAGTTTGCAGAAAAATGGTTTAGTGGATTCCAGACGTTAGTAGCTGTGCATAAGGATAAAGAGCATATTCACTGCCATCTGGTTACCAATTCAGTGAGTTATGAAGATGGGAGAAAGCTGCATAATACCAGAAAAGATTTGGAACGTATGAAACAGCTTACCAACCAGATGTGCCGGGAACGTGGACTGACAGTTGCCGAGAAAGGAAAGCACTTTGATGGAAGCCAGATTGAAAAAGGGGAAGTCATTGTATGGAGCAAAGACAAATATAATCTGTTCCGTCAGCAGGTAAAGGACAGCTTTGTAGCGGACTGTGCAATGGCGGTATTAAAGGCACTGGAAAATTGTATCAGCAAAGAAAAGTTTATAGAAAAAATGAAACAGTTTGGATGGAATGTGAACTGGACAGAGAAACGAAAGCACATCACATTTCAGAATCAGGATGGGAAGAAAGTGCGAGACAACAATCTGTCAAAAACATTTCATCTGGATATCAGTAAGGAGGACTTAGAGAATGAATTTGATAGAAATTACGAAAGGGTACGAGCCGAAGCAGAACGAACAAATGGAGCAGATGAAGAGCTTGCCGGATATTACCGACAAGTGGAAGCAGCTTGCGAAGGAGCAGGCGGCGTCACTGGAGCTAGTGACGGAAGAGAGAGACGAGTTACAGGTGAGAAATCAGAAGATGAACGAGTTTATCCAGAAATTTCAGGAAAGGACACACAAGCTGAAAATGGAAAAACAGAAGCTATTCTTCGAGAATCACGAAATGCAAGACGAAATTCGGAAATTAAACGACGAAATTCATCGTTTGACAACCGAACTGTCCAAAACGCAGAAGCTGAATCAATCGCTTCAGCAGAGCAACGACGATCTGAGAAACAGAAATGGTTTGAAGAGCAGGAGCGAGCAAGAACAGCTCGAAGAAGAAATAAAAGACGTTCGGGACCAGAACTCTAAACTTCAGATACAGGTGAATAAATCATCTGTTGAAGCAGTAGATGAAGCACAGAAGAAACAGAAAGAAGCAGAGAAAAAGATGGAGCAGGCAGAATCTAAAGCCCGTAACGAAAAGAAACGTGCTGAGCTGGAAATTCGTAAAGCGAAAAAAGAAGTAAAGGACAGAACGGAAAACATGAAGGCTATGGAATATTTCTGGGGAATGGGATACATTATGGTAGTTCTGTTTGCAATTCTACAGAATGGTGCTTTTCAAGATGATTTCATAGATTTTTTCATGACTCCATTCATGTGGTATGTTCGATTTTGTAAATGGCTGGTATATCCAACTTATGATAATGGATTTAACCAGAAAGTAGCATATACAGGTGGAGAAGTATGGGGTATCAGGATTCTGGCAATCGTAGCTGTGCTTTTCATAGTGGGAATCTTAATGGTGATAATTATGGAAACAATAAAACAATACAAAAAAATGTGGAACGAAATTTCACAAATGTTTTTGATTGGAAGCCTTTCAGGGATAGCAGTGCTTGGAGATGTAATCAGAGGGTATCTACCTGTGAATTTGATTTTGTTATTTGTATTTATCAATGTAGGAATTATGTTGCTAATAATGTATCTTCGGAAAAGTTTGATCACATATAGTCTGACATATTGATGCTTGGTTGAGATTTTAGAAAGTATAATCATGCTTGCAAAACCTGGCAAGCATCAATAGTGATACCGTGAATAAGGCACTCCTAAGTTTTGCAATGCAGCGACTCTATCATCGTTACATGGATGAGTGGAGTATAATGCTTTGAGAAAACCATCATTTGGAACATCAGAGAGATGCTGATCTAAGACAGTTGCTAACTCAAGACCGAACCCAATTCTGTAAGCAAATTTATCAGCCAGATATTCGTTTTGTCTCATAGACCACATTAGAAAAAGCATACAGAATTTTACCCACAACCATGAGAGTACAGTTGATATTCCTGCAAATAAACCAGTTATTAATCCTATTATTCCGCTCCGAGAACCTATTGCAAACAACCCCATGATTGCGGAGAAAATCCAACAGGAAAGTTTGATTAACAGGAGACATCCGGAGATAAAAAGATTGCCACCGCCAATTAGTAATTGAATTACCGTGTGTCCGTATGAAAGATGCCCAATTTCATGTGCAAGAACACCAAGTATCATATCGTCGGATAGGGTTAGTAACCCATCGGTTATACACAATGTTCGTTTCCCAAGAGCAAATGCGTTGGGTGCAGAATCGTGTACGAGTAATACTTTCATCTTTTTAGGACAATATGGTGTATTTTCATTTGCTTTATCTAAAACATATTGAACTAATGGAATTACCCGAAGTTTTATATCTACTCGTTTTATATCTCTTGCTCCAGCAAAGGCAGCTAAAAACACCTCACCTATTGGAGATAAGCTAATTGTAACGGTGATAAAATAAATCAAAATAAGTTCAAATATATTACCGGATGAACCAAACACAGCAATGATTAGAAGAATGTTCAGAGCAAAAAATATCACAGTTCCTAAGTTTGATATACGAATGATTCTGCCTAAACGATGCCATATATCCATATTGTCACCTCCTGTCAGTGCCATGATAGTTATCTGCTATTCAAATTCATAGAAATCTTTGTTGCGTTCTTTAAATAGAGAAAAGACGGTTTCTAATACAAATTCATTTTCGACACCAATATAACTTTCCGTTTCGTCGTCTACTTCTTCCAGTTGTAGAATTACAACTTGTCCGTCGGAATCTTCTAAAGGAAGCATTACAACATAATCCTTTTGACGATATGATATTAGATCAAGAAATTCAAACTTAATTTCATTTCCATCTTCGTCATTTAGGGTAATTATATTTTCTTCGTTCATTTAAGTGTCCTCCACTTAATATAAATAATCATCGTTAATAGTGACTCTTAATAACTCAAAAAGATTATCTGTTTCGGAAAGAATACATTTTTTCATAACCTTCTTAATTTGCTCCATGGAAATGCTATCTGGCAACATTTCTCTTGGTACGCTATGACCAAAGTGCTGAATATATTGTTTTTCGATTTCATAATACTCATTGTCAAGCTCAGGCTCAGGAGTAGCAAGAAAACTATTCATAAAATCAGAAACACTTTTATTTCTATCCATTATTGATACCTACCTTTCTCTACTTAGAATTCTAACTTGATTGTCTGGACGAATCGAATCAATCATTGAAGAAAAAATGCCAAACGCTGTGGGAAAGAAATTGGATAAAAGTTCTAATTTATCTTGTCCTCCCATAGATGCTTCAAAAAAATGTGCGAAGGCTTCTGCCTGCAGATTGCCAGCTCTTGTCCAGTAGTTTCTTGAATGACCATAACTTCCATGCAGTTGACCGTTCGTTGTAGCATCAATTAAGTCCGAAAAGGAGTGGGCAGAATTTTGCCTTATTCTATTTAAAAAGGCAGCTTGTCTTTCAGGCGAAAGATTATTATATAGATTTAAGATTCTTTGTCCATCGTCAATCAACGCCGCAGCAAATTCTGGAATATTAGATAAATTATTTTGATAATTACACGCTGCATGATCTATCATGTGGGCAAGTTCATGGAAGTATGTTGTACCAGCTCCTCTTGGATTTGTCATGTCAGCGATGGCATTATAATATACGCCTCGTGAATGTCCGATATAATTAGCAGGAGAATAGTGTGCCGTTTGATTGGGAGGATATTCAGAGTCTCTTATCATAAGCTTTCCTGCATAATGATCAAATACCTCTTTAACACTTTTCTCGGCATTTTCATGGCGATTCGATAAAATTCCACTATAACCACTTGGCATACTGCCTTGCGTTAATACACCAAGACAATACTCATAAGACGAATTACCAGTATTAGGTACTCGTAAACTTTGAACGAAAGAGTTATGTGCGGAATTTGTATCTAAAGAAACATTATCATATTCTTGTATGCTTTTTGCAAGTGAAGCGACATATTTTTCAGTTTGAAGCATAATTTGCAGGAGATCATTTAATGCTTTGTTACAATCTCTTACAATATTACCAAGCTCATAATATTTCTTATCATTCCATTCATTTCCCAATTGTTGATACTTTAATTTAACAGAATTTTTTGTGGTTTCAATGGAAGAAATGGAATTCTGCAAGTTTTTCAAAATTGTCAATAACTGAGTTGAATCAGCATTTACCATGCTCAAATTATCACCTCTTTGCAAATAGTATTTCGTAAGATATGAAGCAGTGATGTGCCAGATAAAAATGGCACATCACAACTTCAAAAAAGTTAATTAAGAGAAGAAAGGAAATGTTCCAATTCCATTGCAGTTGGTGCGATGTACGGTTTCATCTGATATGTATCTTTTACACCATCAGTGAAATATACAGTATTGTCACGCAATCCTGTTACGGAAACATTTTCTACCAGATTATCGGCATCGTTGTCGTTTAGTGAGAAAATAATCCTTTCAGGGAACTTAGCCAGAGAGTTTTCTCCGTAGTGCATACAATCTTTTACAGTTTGGTATTCAAGCGAGCTAATAACAAAGTGGATGCCAAATCCAGAACCATCCTCAATTAGTTTAAGTAACTTTTCATTAGAATTACTCAAATTATTTGAGTTGTTGCTACGGCTTGATATAAAGTTATTGAGCGAAGCAAATGGATCGCTGTTATCTACCGCTGGAGTGCTATCATCTTCTGTCTCAATATATTCGGATTCCTCGACTGTCTCGCCTTTAAGCATAGACTTTATAATGTCCAGGAACTGAAGATTTTTGATAATTATAAAGATAATTCCGCTTTCGTTGCTTTTCTTTCTGGCACTGTAAATTTCATATATATCGTGGATAAACTGCACAATATCTGTACGAGAAGTAGCAAGGTAAAAATTAGAACAATGCGATTGTAGTACATTGTAAAAATCTCCAGACACGTCATCACCAACAAGAGAATCCCCATCAATACAATAAATGGATGTGCTTGTGTTGATTGCAGCAGATACCATATATTCATTTACAATATTGTTTGCCATTCGTTCATTTGAACCGCAGACAAGAAGATTATGTTTACGTTTCCTATCAACTATGATTTCAAACGGATCAGCGACTTTAATGGTATTGCCCATGTGAATATGCACAGGTAAATCATTTGTCTGCTTGATGCCATGATTTGAAAAATAATCCAACAACTGTTCAGTGCGACTTCCTTCAAATATCTGTGTTGTACATGGCTCATTGGCAAAAGTTTCGCTGATTTGCTTGAGATATTTTGCTTTACTTTCATTATCACAAAAAGCTACACGCAGACCGGTATTGCCGTATTGCTCGGTATAGTCGGGATTCATTACAGCAGTACCTTTCGGACCGACCATTTTATCTAATGCATCTCTTTCATAGCGGTCAGAGAATAAGTATCGAGCATCATCTTCGCCGCATTTTAAGCCGATACGTACACGCATTTGTTCAATAGTTCCTCTGTCCAGAGTGAGAGTGCTGATGATATTGGTAGACTGTGTAGCCATTAACAAATGAACACCATAAGCACGACCCTCAGTTACTATACGTTTAGCATGATTTGCACTCCTCATGGCAACTTTTCTATTAGTGGAATCATCGAATAAAATTTGAAACTCATCCATGATTACCAAAATACGAGGCATAGGATTTCCTGTTCCTCTAACATAGTCCTCAATTTTTGTATATCCACCAGCATTTTTGAATGCATTTGAACGATTTTCCATTTCCTCAATCAAGTTTTGGAGAATACTTTCGCCAAACTCTTGCATAGCATCTAATGCTAATAATTGAATATGCGGTAATCGCTCTGATTCATAGATTTTAAATTCAGTGCCTCCTTTAAAGTCCATCATATATAGATGAAGTTGATCAGGGCTATAATGGAGCATACTGCTCATGATTATGGTATGAAGCAGTGTTGATTTACCACCACCTGTACCACCACCAATTAATCCGTGGTGAGAAGTTCCCTCACCCAGTCTAAGGCTAATAACCGCATCTTCATCTCCAAGTCCTATCGGAATGTCTAGTACATGAGCGGAGTCACGAGAAAACAATTTTGTATCCAGAATATCAGTAAAGGACAACCCTTTATTTTTTATTACCTCAGCAGATTTGAAGTATCTATCTGTAAAAATGTCTGAAGTTTTGGTGTCCATCATCTGAGGTAGTTTAATTGGCAGATTATATGGAAGAAGAATATACTGATTATCTTTATAATCTATGGATACACAGTATTTGGAAATTTGCTCCATACGATCTTCGATGCTTTCATATCTGGAAAAAGTGACACCAGGATTATGACAGATCAACGTATAAATTCCACATTTGCTACCATTCCGTAAAATGTTGATAAGGGTATCAATACATCTGCCATCCATTCCACCAGGAAAATCATAAATAACAAGTAAAGTAATAGGCTCGGCTCGGTTTGGAGTATTCAAATTGTACTCTAAAAGATCTCTGTATTTAGTTCCAAGTTTATTTAAGATAAAGTCATCTATCTGAGCGTTAATGGCTTGGAGTTTTTCATAGATCATATCTTGGCTGGTATATATTTTTTCACCAAAAATTTCAGGAAGCCGTTTTCTAAAATCCAAAAATGGAAGAATGCTATTTCCTCGTTGCTCGCTATCTATAATACAAAAATTAACCTTTGTTACAGGAAGGAATGACAGCATACTCCACATTACATGATGCGTAAATACTCTTATTGCAGAGCTATTTGATTCGGGTGCATTTAGCAATACATTAAAAGAATTTCGTAAATCAAAGGACAATGGTAATTCAATATGCTCCAAAGAAACGATATTATCACCATTTTTTTCAACGAAAACTTTACGGATTCGGTCGTAACCGATACTATCGGAAAAAATATCCGAAGGATAAGATACTTCTCCAAGTGTTACATTTTGAGGAAATTTGCTATCAATTTTAGGAACATGAGCATATTCCTGTTGGTAGCTATTCATCATTTGTCCGATGAACTTAATGTGCTGCTCTAATTCATCCATATTTTCAGCATCGACAAGTTTTTTAATAAGAGGAGAGAATGCAATACCCCTATTTTTTATTCCTTCAAAAATGAGCATATATTTGCTAAAGAATTTTGCAAAATTGACCTTGTCGGGCATAGGTATGTAGATAAGAGGCATACCTCTCATGATAAAATTCTCACCCTGCTGTTTTATTACGACAGAGAGAGATTCTATTGTCTTAAGGTTTTGGACAAATTCATCACGCTCATTAACTGCCGTTGGTGTGTAAAAAATGAGTGTATAAATTCCACACTTACTTCCATTTCTAAGTATATTGCGTAATCCAGCCAGCCCCTGTTCATCAAAACCCTTAGGAAAATCATAAAGTACTAATAATTCAGAGTTAATGTCGTAAGAGGGGGTCTCTTTAGCATAGTCATAAATAGTATCGAAACGAGTTCCAAGTTTATCTTGGAGAATATCTTCAATCTTAGTGTTTAGCAGATTGATTTTTTCTAAGATATGCTCTCGTTCAATAATAATTTGTTCGCTAAACAACTCTGGAAGTTTTTTCTTTGCATCAAAATAAGGTGCTACGCTATTTCCACGATTTTCGGGATCGACTATGGAAAATGCAAGTTTTGCCACGGGACAAGCAGACAAGAAACTAAACATGGCAGCGTGCGAAAACGCTTGTAATGCAGAGTTATTGCTGTTATCAGAAACAACAAACCATGACGGTGCATTTTGAATAGTAAGTGTAATAGGCAGTCGGATACTACCTTCAACTAAAAGTGAAGCACATTTTTCTTTAATTAAAGATGAAACAATCGAAGATTGTACAAAAAAATCCACAGGATAGTCTACATAGCACATATAAAGAATTCCATCTTCGATTTGATGGTTTGTGTTGACTTTATCTCTTAGTTTAGAATGTTCGGTTATTTGCCCATGGAGAAAATCAACCAGAACATCAGGCAATATTTCGTCAAGAGATGCACAAATTTTATCGGCAATATTATCCAGACAGGTTCGATAATTTTCTTCTAAATTAGCTAATTCCCTGTTATTGTTATCTAAAAGTGTTGCTCTATTGGCAAAATAGCTCTTTTTTTGTTGAGCCAACTCCTCTGTGGTGAGAGAGGGGAGAACATCTTCAATTTCTTGCTCAAATGATTTTAGTGTATTACGAAGAATTATTAACTCTTCATAGTCTTTCTTTCTTTTGCTGGAAAAAAAGTAGTTAAGCCCATTAATCAAAGCCGGAAGAATATCTTCAGAATACTTTTTAGATATAGCTGCATAATCCTCCTTGATTTTTTCTAAAATTGAAAAATAATCGTTTACATTCTGATACTGGTCACTGGTTTTTCCTGATAATTCAGCTTCTTTTTTCTCCTTTGTTTTGCGATAATATTTATCTACCTGAGAGAGCCGAGCATCAAGTGTGTCAATATCGGTCAACATTTGTTGAGCTTCTTGGATGGTTTTTTTAGACTTTCTGGAGATGGCATCACAATTGCTCTTATAGGTTTTTTCTAACTGCGAAAGCGAAGAATTATGCCTATTTAAGAGAACTTGTTTGTTTTTTTCATAAGCCGAGCGACTATTATTGATAAGAGTCTCCGAATTGTCTGCAAAAGCATTTATTTCTGAAATCAAGGCAAATATCTCAGATTGTGTAATAGCGTTCATAATTTCAGTCCTTTCTCCTAAATAGGCTTCATTTTATTTATCTTCTAATTCATATTTACACTGTTCAGAACATTTGCTTCCGAAACCGACAACAAGAGATGTAGTTACCTGAAGTGGATAACTGAAAATTTCAACCATTTCTCCACCGATTTCTGGATTACTTGTGTTACATACCAAAGTGTATTGCTTCAAGTTGTCTAATAAGCGAGGAATATATTCTGGGTTAGTTGAGTTCAAAATGTCGATTATCAATTTAATTCCAATACTTGTAATAAAGTTAATATCAACTGAAATTCCTGGCTCAAACTTCATGCCTTCTGTATTTTCTTGATTTGAATAAATATGGTGATTTGCTTGAGCACGTGCGGAAATATTTCCACCATCTCCAAGAGCACACTCGTAGCAAGGCATATTTCTGCCTGGAATATGGTAGAAAATTTCTCCTGCATACGCTCTTTCCCAGAAACCAATGGAGATGAAAGAAGCTGTATAGTAAATGCTGATCCGATTGGTATAAACATCGGCAGCTCTGTTGTCTGCACAGCCCACAAATATGGTTTCATTAGCTACACAAAATTCATCAAGCATTGTTTTGGGTAAGTTCTGTACAATACCTTCAAATTTTTCAATATGGACTTTGGGGTTGATATTTTTCAATTTGCGAGAAAGAGCGTTAATTTTCAAATCACCAACATCTTCAATACCACATTGGTGGCGGCAGATATTGTGGTATTCCATTACATCAGGGTCTGCCAGGAGAAAATGTCCAACACCAGCACGTGCAAGTTCCATTGCAACCAGACTGCCAACAGAACCACAGCCTAAAATAACGACACGTTTAGTGTTCATAACGGATGTTTCCAGAATTCCCTTATTGCGAGAGAATATACTTTGATAAAGTCCATACGACTCAGCCTGAACTTCTTCACTGTCATAGTAGAAGATGATTTTATTATCGCTGATAACTCCACAGAAGCCATTACTTGGGGTACTTCCGAGTGGTAATAAGTCTCCTAAATAATCTCCTCTATCGGATAATTCCGGGGGGAAAATATTGTAGATTTTTGTATCTTCATAATATTTGCCATATAGTTTCCCAGGGACAGCATTTTTCATCTGTTCATCTGAGATAAATACGGTTTTTTTAATTTCATCGTTAAAAAAATTGTCCATTATTTACCGTCCTTATTTAAATTGATGTGTATGATCTTTTTGACTGCATCAGTTATTGATATGCCTCTGTCATATTGTGGTATTTTGCGAATGTTGTCTGCTTGAACTTTGGAAGCTTGTTCAAAAGCTTGTCTAAATGCATTGTTTTCATATAAATAGCACTCATTGTTATAGGAAAAAACAACGATGTCATTTTTTGCTATATAACGAAAGTAAAGTTTTACAGATACATCAATCGCATCCTGAGATAAACAAATGAACTGGTCTACTTGAGAGATTGAGTATTCAATTCCTTGGTCATCAGCTAAAAACGCAGAATCTTTAACAAGTTCATCGAGAATACGTTCAGTTGCAATATTCCGGTCTTTAACTTCTGTGAAAACTTCGTTTATCTTAATACGTTTCATGTAAGGTAAAACAGTTTTCAAAAAACCGTTAAGGCTGACTGATGGATGAAAGTCTTTGTATTCATCACTAATAATTCCTGCCATAAGATTTGCAAATTTTTCAGGGGATTTATATCGCAACATTTCATCCGGAATTAAATGATTTCCAACATCATACTCAATCACTGAATATCTGCAAGGTTGATCTACATGATACATCGTTAATCTAAATTTGGGGTCAATATTTACAAGAGCAGATATTGCTCCTTCTTTGCGCATCCGAGCATATTTAGAATTAGTACCATCGTCAGTTGAAGAAAATTGGTCAAATGAACCTGGATGTCGGTGCCATAATCCTATTAGTGTTAGTTTTTTATCGTATAGGTTTGCAATTTTGTTAATCAAATGTTGCGTATATTGTTGGTCATACTCAAAGTATGCAACTTCAAAAACAGATTTCGGTCCCGGATCAATAGCTTCAATTACATACCATATTCCATCTTCAAAAGAACCAAGAAATAATCCGCCAGTTTCTGTCTTTATTTTTTCTGTGGTTTCAGCCATTATTGCTGCAAAAGCTCTGTCTGAAAATACTACTTTCATGGACATACCTCCAATTTAAAACACAAGGGTGCCCAACTTCAAATTGCGAAGCTGGACACCCTTGAAATAATTAGTAATTTCCTTCTAATGCGACATCATCACTAATTTCGCCGTTCAGCCACATTTCACAGAGCATAATCCATTTGCAAGCCCAGCTGAGTGCAGATGCTGCGGAAGTAGAACGAGATTGTCCTGCTTTGAAATACTTAGGATCAGCTGTACATATAAAGTATTCTTCATTTCTGCCGAAATTGTTGCGATAAATATGCGGCAGACCTAATCCGAAGCCACGCTTTACACAGTTATCATAGGAACCGTAAGTTTGCTCAAGAAGAGGCATCATCTTCTGTGCGATGTCTTTAAGTCTCGGTTGAATAGGAAGAATTTGAATAGAACCACCATATTCTCCTTCAGATGCGTGCGGATGATCGTTTTTATAGATCAACATTAAATCCCAAACCATTCCACCTTCACCCATTGGCTGAACTTTACCACGCCAATATAATCTGCCAGAACCATCCTGGAGCTGGTTAATTCTGAAGGATGGGAAAAATTTTTGCATAGCAGCTACTTCTGCTTGATATAATTGAGGGTCACTTTGATACCAGTAAAATGCCATATTCAGTCCTCCCTTGCTAATTTACCATCAGGAACCTGAATACCAGACAAACCATTGTCCTGCATTTCTTCCTTGGTACCTACTTCGCCAGTAGGAGAAACTACTACGGGTTCACCTTGTCTGAGTGCTTCGGCTAAAGCTCTGCGACGAGCAGCGATAGCATCATTATTAGCATTGTTGTTGTCCATAACAAAATCCTCCTGTCGTTATTTTCCTTAATACTTCTGCCAAAAGTTTTCGTTTATCTTTGGCTTCTTCTTCTATTTTTATTAGAATTATAATTTACGCAGCGGCAGCACCAGGGAAATCTCTGATGATCTCACCATTTTCAGCAATACGTGTCGTTGCCTGACGAAGAGCAGCATCAGCAGCAGCTTCACCATTATCTCTAACAGCCTGAGCATAGGAGTTGTTATAAAGTTCGCTACCCTCGTTCATCAGATCTTCAAGATCAACCCCTTTATTCTGATTACGAACCAAAGTGTACGCCATATAATCCCTCATCTGTTGTAAGGCTGCTGAGTCAGATTCAATAAAACCTTGTGTTCTCTTAAGGTAAAGTATGTATTGAATAGTATTGGTGACAGTGATCCAAATGCATTTGAATATAATGACTATTATCTGGAAAATGATAGAGATAACTGTCAATACACCAAAATTGCCTGAGAAAGCAATCTTAATTGCTTCCCAAGTAAGAGAACCAAACGCCTTTAATGCACTAAGGAATACACCGCCGATGCAAGCACAAAGTAGACCAGCCAGGAAACCTCCGCCTATATCACCAGAAGAGATACCGGCACCCATTCCGTAGATAAATCCGATTACCATACCGATGAGCTGTAAAATAAACTGTCCTTTAATTTTGTTTTTATTTTTGGTCAATTCAGCAACGTTTTCAGCAACGAGCTGTTCACAGCAATCGAAACACAAGCACTTGTTGGCGTATTCGCCACTTGTAACAGTGTATGCTTCAGCACAGTCCTTACATATATATTTACCGCATCTTGCACAACGAGCAACCGCAGGCTCAGAAGGATGGTGATAGCATACAGGTCCATCGTGTTGCGGCGTCTTAGGTGGAGTGAAAACGGGAGCGCCATCCTCCGGTGGGGTGAATGTCGGAATTCCTTGGTTTTTGCTTTTGTTGTCCATGATAGTCCTCCTTAATATTAAGCTTACCTACCAATTCTTTGCGAATTGTAGTTATCGAGTGTTTGTGCAAGCTTCTCCAGCTTAGGGAGTGCTGCATTTAATGTTTCTACGGGAGATACTGTAAGTCTTGCTATTTTTTGCATGAGCATATTGAACTCTGCGGCTTTAGCATCGTCCCAGGAACCTGTTGCCCGAATACCACTTTTGATTCCCTGATTGATTCGCTCAATATCTTTAATTGTTTGAGCAATTTGTTTTTTCATTTCACGGATTGTTTCCGCAGATGCTTTTACTGCCATACTTGACCTCCTTTATAGATTGACTTCTTCATAAGCAGAAACTGCACTCAGAAGTTTTTCGAGACTGGCTTGGCAACCTTCAAGTTCAATGATAGGCTTTTCAAGTGCAGAACAACACTCTTCAATAATGCCGCCAAGTCTTGCATACTGCTGATCTTTCCAACCGGAACCAGCACTCTGGTAATCTCTTTTCAATGTACGAGATGCGTCAGCTAATTCATGAATACAAGTTTTGCATACACCAATACCAGATTGTAGAGCAGTACGTTCAACAGATACACCACTTGCCATACTTAATTCCTCCTTGTTGCTATATTTTTAAGAGATTGCTCTCCAAAATTCCTTTATAAAATAGTTGATAAGTATTCTTCTATATGAGAGATACAGTTATTAACAGCTTGAATATTTTGCCCAGCACTATCAGAAGAAGAACTCTCAAATTTTCTCGTTGCATTTATATAATCATCAAGGTTTGATTTAGCCATTTCTAATAACGATTTAAGGCGATCAAATTTTTGTTGATACTGAGTCTTCCTTTTTTTTGCGATTGACAAATTCTCTTCGCAGCGTGCTTTTTTACTTTTCAATTCACTTATTTTCTGTTGCAAGGTTTCTTTTCCCTTTTTTGAATTTTGTATCTGATATTGCAACTCAGATTGTTCACGGTACAAAGAATTTAACTGTTGTGTAACCATGTTAATTTGTGCTTGAATTTGCTGCCTTGTTCCATCATCTTCGGCATCGGCTAACTGTGCTTGTAAAGCTGAAAGTTGTTGCTGAAGGCTATTGATGTTATTTCCTATATCTTGGAGCTGCTTTTCCATACGAGGTATGGAACTTTCTAATTTCTGTATTTGATTTAAAGAAGCACTAATCTGACTTTCTAAATCTGAAATGATATTATTTAAATTAGTAATTTCAGAATCAAGTGCATTGATTTTTGCTTGTGTTTCACTTACTTTTTGATGACATACTCCTAAGCAATTTTGAGCCTGCGCCGTTGCACGAGAAGAAATTCCAGTAATGTCACTCTGAAAGATGGTTAATGCTGATTTTACTTTTTGTAGTGCTTCAACTGATACATCTGCCAATTTGTTCACACCTTTCATAAAAAACTAATATTGTTCGTTTGCTGCTTTGAAAAATTTATCAATAATTTCACAGCTCTTATCACCAGATACCAATACATTTTTTGAAAGATTGGCTATTTGCGTCATTTCTGAGGATAAGCCAGAATATTTTGGATCTTTCCATAAGGAAGAAGCTGCTTTGATTCCAGTTCCTAATTTTTGAATAGCAGATTGGAATCCTTCTAATTCTCGTTTGATCTGTTGCGAATATTCGTTCATTTTATTCCTCGTTAAATACCCTACCAGCTAACCAACATTCATCAAACTCATTAGGAAACAATTCGAGCTGACGAATCATATAATGTGTGCATGGAATGTAATCAAAATAAAAGAGTAAAGCTAAAAACAAACTCCATGGGATTGGACGTGTTCGATTTTCATAAGCACTATATGTTTGGCGAGAAATTCCAACAGCGGAAGCGATTTCTTCTTGAGAAGCACCAACCTTCCCCCTAAGAGCTGGAAGTTCAATTGCTAATCGTGTTGCTAAATTTTCTTTTTCTTCTTCACTAAAACTCCAAAACTGCTTATATGCATCCCGCCCTAAATATTGGATCAATAAACTACCTCCTGGATATACTTCTTCGTAGAGTATCTTACTCTACGGAAAAACACCGCCCAAGCCACGAAAATAGTGGTTATTTGGGCGGTGCTGACGGTTTAATTGACGGTGAATAATGCTGATAACTTTTCCATATTGTTTTTTTTCATTTCAAGTGTAGGATGAACATAGCGATTCATTGTAATATTGACAGTTGCATGACCGAGTATTTCACTTAAACTCTTAACGTCAAATCCTAATTCAATGCACCTGGTTGCAAATGTATGACGGAGTGCATGAAAATTTGCCGATTCTATCTCGCTTTTTTTCAAAGCAGTCTTGAATCTATTCTGCATAGTTCTCGGTTCAATAAAATGTGTTTCACTATTTGTCAATAAAAATCCCTTTCTTGAAGTCTGATGATCGTTAAGTATTTTGAGTATCGGATCTGGAATAGGAATTGTTCGGATAGAGCAGGCACTCTTCGGAGTAGTTAATACAATTCTGGTTTTCTTTTCCGAACAGGATTTATCCTGGATTCTTTGCAAAGTTTGGTGAACATACAGGGTCTGTTCGGAAAATGAAATATCTTCCCAGTGTAAGGCACATATCTCACCTACACGCAACCCTGTGAATAAGCAAAGTAAAATACCAATATTATAAGGATTCTTTTCAGAATTTAAATATGAACACAGACGTTCCTGCTCTGTGCTGCTTAATATCCTCATTGATGTGGAAACTTGCTTAATCTGCACAGACGTTCCATCACATGGAACGAAAATTCCTTTTCGTACTGCAAACTTTAGAATATTGCGAATAACAGATAGAGTGTCCATTACAGTTTTAGAAGATAGTCCGGATTTGTTCTTTCCACCATAGAGCAAAAGGTTATTACACTGACATTCGATAAAATCATGTGTGATATGGGATAGAGGTATTTCCCCATATATGGGTAGGATATAGGATTGAAGTAAATTGTGGTACTTATTTATAGTTGATTCTTTAACTTGTGGAATAGTGTTATTAAGCCATTCAGAAGCAATTACGGAGAAACAAGTAATGTTCGTAGTTGGCGGTATGCTTTGCTGTGAGTGTGAAGCAAATGCTTTGCGAAGTTTTTCCTTGGCATCACGGTAAGTTTTTGCATATACATATCCATATTGAGTTTTTCCCGATGGGGATTTAGATTTAACATATCGTCCTTCCCATCTGCCATCTTTTCTTTTGTAAATATTTTCACCTTTTCTTGACATAGAATATACTCCTCCTTTTGGTATGACTATAATTCTGACGGCAAATGGCGAATAATAGCTGCAAAAATGTAGATTTTTTTGGAGAAGAGTCGTTTTTTTCGCCTAATACGTTGACAAATGGTATAACAAGTTGTAAAATTATTTTACAAAGCAAAGAAAATATGACTAAAGTGAAGTTCGTAGAGTAAGATACTCTACGAACTTTTTATTTACAAAACCTTCAGATGGGGCTAAAAAACCTGTTTGGAGGTTTTTTCTTTGTATTATTCAATGCAATTTGCCTATAAAATTATAACAGATTGCACTTATAAGTGCAATCTGCATTTGCAGTTGGTTGTTGCAAAAATGAGCATACTCTATAATAAAAACAGAATAAAAGCATGGAGGTGATTGAACTGCAACCGGAAATTGATTATGTAAAAATCGGTCAACGAATTAAGTCTGCACGGTTAGAGCATGGATATAGTCAAGCAGATTTAGGGGCGTTGGTTGGTTGCTCAAACAATCATATGAGCCATGTTGAGGTAGGACAAACAAAAGTTTCTTTGCCGATGCTTTTGAAGCTGGCGTATGTTTTGGACAAAAATTTTGATTATTTTCTATTGGATACGCCGTATGCAAAATGTGAAAGCATAATAAATTCAGAAATTGCCAATAAATTAAATCAATGTAGTGCAACTACGTTGATAACAGTAAGCAGAATATTGGATGCACTAATAGAGCAGCAAGATATGTTGTTGGCAGAGGAACAGAAAGATTAACATAGCACACGGAAATATAAAGAGAAGCCCACATAGCCGGTAAAATAATCGGTTGTGTGGGCTTTTGATATTTATGAATAAATTTTGAAAACTCTGAAGTATTATCAAAGCCTGACTAATAGATTAATTGTGGAAGTGAATAGTGTGTAAATATAAAGCGTTGATTTTGCAGTGCTTGTTGAATTAAGAAAAAGTGAAAGTGTGATTAAGTCAAATTTTAGTAAGTTCTGCTTTAGACAATTTCCACTGTTTCTTAGGCTCAAATTTCCCACAATCATCGCAGGTATAAGGCCAGTTGATTTTCCATTCAAAATATTCATCTCTGGTAATTTCACCGGATTTCAGTTCATCCATCCGAACTACCCACTCTTTCAAAAAATCATTCAAAACCCCATAATCAAACCACATACAGACAGGAGCATGAGCCGGCCAGCTATCATTGTCGTGATAGTAAACGGAAGTGTCTGCTACTTCATTGCATTTTTCACCAGGAAATTTCCGAGGAAGAAACAGATGCAGGGCAGATGGATTAAATTCATCCAGCCAGAAAAGCAGTTCTATCATTTCGGAAGCGTCACGTCCAGCGGTATCATAGAGGGTATAAGGATTAACAT